>OGYI01000597.1_pt1 | contig 44342 bp, 39 predicted proteins | sample 1576521 | NCBI WGS metagenome assembly OGYI01 (sample SAMEA3541484, study PRJEB24748) | human gut metagenome | biome: human gut; feature: human-associated habitat; material: faeces | place: China | collected 2012
AGCGTGTTTAAGATGCGGACGAGCATCTTAAATACAGCGACTACAGAGCAGATGGGATAGGCTGGTTTTTCTTTTTTCGTCTACACGAAATCTACAAATCAGGAGTTGTTACCATTTTTTTGTTTTGTTTTTTGAAACCTGCTTTTTCTTTGCAGAAATCACGCGGATAGCATTTCTTTTACCGCTTCTGGCATAGGCTCTATTTTTCTTAACGATTACTTTTCCGAATTTTTTTGATGTATGGGAGAATATAAAGATTCCCTGTCTGCCGCCTTTTACGATATTGTTTTCAATGACAACTTTATTTTTAATGCTTGTTTTTGGAGAAGAACCTTTCTGATAAGCAACAGCGAGTCCTACGGAGTAGGAATTACGTTTTAAAGGTGTTTTTGTTGTTACGCGGCAATTTTTTACTGTGGCGCTTGTGGTGTTGAAAAGAGCGAGTGCTTCTGCAGACTTTCCAGTAATATTGCAGTTTTCGATTGTAATATTGGAGTGATAATTTTTTGCTTTTCTGTATTTTGCTTCGCTGCCTGGAAAACTTGCGCAGATGCCCCTTGCTCCGCTAACAGTACAGTTCGTTACGCTGATATTTTTGCTTGGGGTACCGTTACAGAGCTTTGGGCTTAAACGGTAAAGACCGGGAGCTGTTTTTGGTGTGGCAAGGTCAATCTGGAGCTGTTCTTCTACACATTTTTTTGGACATTTACCCTGTGGGATTAATTTACATCCATTAATGGAAACACCGTTGCATGCAATCAATTCAATACCATGTCCGGTGTAATTGCAATAGACGGTAGCATCATTGATAGAAATATCAGAAGCATAGGAAATTCGCATCATGGTTCCTTTTAATCCAGAGGAAGATGAATTTTTCCATACACCTCCGTTAATGGTAAGGTTTTTAAAATTATCATAGGATGCTGCAGTTGGGTCGTTTATAATTACGCCACTTCCGGACGTGATCGTATGGTTTCCGGCATTGATTGTTGTGTTATTGCCCGGGCGTAAATAGGTATCGATGGAAATATCATTGTTGATATTAATTATTTTAGGTTTATCGCTGCTGATTAAATGATTTAAAGCCCGGCGATTTCCGGCAGCACTTCCTGTTGGAATGAAATCATAGATTGCAGGAGAGTCTTGATAAGCGATTACCTTATGTTGGTAAGTTATTTTTTTTCGAGAAGCTTTTTTTGCATTTTTGGCATAGGAAGTGTTTCCGCAGAAACAAAATAATCCTGTAATGATAGTAAGAGTGAAAGTAATAAATAATAGTTGTTTAATTTTTTTCATAAATTTCTCCATAGTTTATAACGTATTCTCAGAATCTTTCTGTGATTGATTTTGTGAAAAAAGCTGTTCTAATTGTGTGAAAAATCCCGGATAGGACACATCGACACAGTCGGAATCGGTGATGATAGTTTCTCCGTCTGCGTTAAGTCCTGCAATGGCAAACGTCATTGCGATACGGTGATCCATAGAACAATTAATGTTTGTGCCGTAAAGTACAGGGATTGTATTATTACTGCGGCTATTGATAATAAAGCCATCTTCTGTATCTATGATATCAGCACCCATAGCACCTAAGTTTTCCGTCATAATAGCGATACGGTCAGATTCTTTTACACGAAGTTCGTGTGCATCTTTGATAATGGTCTGCCCCTTTGCAAAACATGCCATGAGGGCAATGACAGGAAGTTCGTCAATAAGAGCAGGGATAATATCTCCTTCTACAATTGTTCCTCGAAGACTGCTTGTTTTTACAAGAAGATCAGCAACTGGTTCCCCGCTCTCTTCTCTGGCATTTAATAATGTGATATTAGCACCCATATCCTGGCATACTTTCAAAATTCCAGCACGCGTGTCATTGATACCGACATTATTTATTATGATTTCAGAATTTGGCGTAATCAGGGCGGCTACAATAAAGAAAGCGGCAGAAGAAATATCGCCGGGAACTTCGATATGCTGTCCATGCAAAGTTTCAGGTGGAGTAATGGTGCAAGTGTTTTTATCTGATACGATATTGGCTCCAAAAGAACGAAGCATACGTTCTGTGTGATCTCTGGAAAGTGCCGGCTCGGTCACGCTTGTTTTTCCATTAGCATATAGCCCGGCAAGCAGTACACAGGATTTCACCTGGGCAGAAGCAACAGGAGAATCATAGTGAATGGCATTTAGAGAACGACCTTTGATGGAAAGTGGTGCACAGCCAGTATCGTGAATACTTGTAATATCAGCGCTCATCATAGAAAGAGGTTTCATGATCCGTCCCATAGGGCGGGAATTTAAAGAAGCATCGCCGCTTAAAACAGTATCAAAGTTCTGACCGGCAAGGATTCCGGAAATAAGACGGGTTGTTGTGCCGCTATTTCCGACATCTAAAGTTTCTTCCGGTTTGTGAAGACCATGAAGCCCCTTTCCATGAACATAAATCGTGTCTTCTTTTTCTTCAATAGAAATTCCCATTTTGCGAAAACAGTCAATAGTAGAAAGACAATCAGCTCCTTTTAAAAATCCATGGATGGTAGTTGTTCCTTCTGCAAGTGAGCCAAACATAATGGCTCTGTGGCTGATGGATTTATCTCCGGGAACACGAAGAGTTCCTTTAAGACCGGTAATTCTTGTTATTTTTTTCATAAATAAATCCTCACTTTATGTAAATTTATCTCAGTCGAGAAGGCTCCCACCTATTTCAGGTGGTGAGTGACAGCGACTCGACTTGAAAAATAGTCATGTACATGTTTTGTAATAAAAATATGTAATACAAATCAGCGAATATGTACAATATAATTTCTTTCTTCTAACACCTGCGCTCCTTTTTGGCAGGATTCCTCATCGTAAAGAACAATTTCTAAAACACCTTCTTCAAATTCTCGATTGTATATGATACCGATATTTTTTAGGCTGATGCTGTTGAAAGCAAGCAGAGAAGCAACCGTAGCGATCGTACCTGGCTGGTCTGGAATATGTACATAAAGTTTATGCACTTTATCAAACAAACCAATGGAATGGTCGGGTACAGAATTTCGATATTCACCGGCTTCTTTAAAATATTCATTGACATATGTGCCATTTTTATTGTCAAGCTGATCAATAACCTCCTGAAGATCATGAATCATAGAGGTAAGTAAAGTTCTTATATTGGAAGAATTATTTTCACAGATCTGTTCCCACATAACCGGGGAAGAAGAAGCGATTCGTGTGATATCCTTAAAACCTCCGGCAGCAAGCTGCTTTAGCATACCATTGTTCCGGTCTGCACGCCGGACAAGATGTACGAGTTCTGCGGCAACAATATGCGGTACATGACTGATTGCGGCTGTGATAAAATCGTGTTCTTCCGGTTTTAAAGAAACGGCTAATGCGCCTAATCCCTGAATAAAGGAAGAAAACTTTGTTGTAAGTTGAAACAGTGTACGCTCACTTGGTGTCAGAAAATAGTATGCATTTTCAAGAAGATGATCATTGGCATAAGCATATCCGGATTTTTCAGAGCCAACCATCGGATGGCCGCCAATAAAGTTTGTCTCCATATCAAGTTCTTTGATGGCAGTCTGAATTGGTTCCTTCACACTTCCAACATCGGTAAGCAGGCAGTTTTCGGAAACAATATCTTTTAATTCTTTTAAATATTCAATATTATTTGAAACTGGTGCGCAGAGAAAGATAATGTCACAGGAAGAAAATGTTGAATCAAGTGTTTCAAAGTATTGATTTAAAGTACCATCTTCTTTAGCTGCTTTAAGAGAGTCGGTATTTGTATCGAATCCATAAATAATACTATCCGGATGTATTCTTCTTATTGTTTTGGCGATAGAGCCGCCGATTAGTCCAAGGCCGATAAAGCCGATTGTCATATGATTTGCGTTCATAATTGAAGCCTCCAAGTGATGTAAGTTAATGTAAGTTTTAGAGCATCACGAATGTTCAAGAATGCCGGGGCATTCTTGAACATCTGATACCGTAGAATAGTAAATAATACGATGCTCTCAACGGTATTTATTGTACATGGAAAAAGGAAGCGTGTCAACACTTTTCAGCGTTAAAGCAAAATCGGAAAAAGAAGGGAAAATTGTTTGAACTATTTAGAAAACAGGTTGATTTTTCTATGTTTTATTCTAGAAGAGGAGGATAAGATGTGTTGGAGAGAGGGATATAGTAATAAGATTTTCTATGAATTTAAACGAATTCAAAAAAATGTGTCAAAATGCTAAAAATACTCTTGTAAAATGCTAAGTTTTTTAGTAAAATAGTCATGTGAGATTCTTGATGCAAGAATAATTATTCATTAATTTTACAAAAATAAAGCTGAAAATCTCGCAAATATGATTAAACAACATGGGAGGAACTGATTATGAACGTATATGCAACCGAAAGTATTAGAAATGTCGTATTACTTGGACATGGTGGCTGTGGCAAGACTTCTTTAATTGAATCTATGGCTTTTACAACGGGGATTATTAAGAGGGTTCGTACAGTAACAGAAGGCGGTACAGTAAGTGATTACGATAAAGAAGAGGTTAAAAGAAAGTTTTCTATTCAGTCCTCAGTTATTCCTCTGGAGGTAGATGGAGTTAAGGTGAATCTTTTAGATACACCAGGTTTCTTTGATTTTTCAGGTGAAGTGTACGAAGCATTAAGTGTAGCAGATGGCGCGATCATCGTTATTAATGGTAAGTCTGGAGTAGAAGTTGGAACAAGAAAGAGTTTTGAATTTTGTGCGAAGAGAGGTATTCCGGTTATCGTATATATTACATGCGTAGAAGATGAACATGTAGATGCTTCTGCGATTATTGATGAACTTCGAGAAAGTTATGGTAACAAGATTGTACCGTTCCATATGCCAATGAAGGAAGGAACAGAATTTAAAGGATTTATCAATGCAGCGAAGATGTTAGAGTGTCGTTTACAGCCGAATGGAACTTACTACGAAAAAGAAGTAGAAGAAGGTGTGAATGAAGAGCTTGATGAGTATCGCCAGCAGTTGATGGAAGGTGTTGCTGAGACAAGCGAAGAACTTATGGAGAAGTTCTTTGCAGAAGAGCCATTTACAGAAGAAGAGATTAAGACAGCGATTGTTTCTTCTATTGCAAAGAGAGATCTTATGCCTGTTATCTGTGGAGCAATTAATACAGATTATGGTGCTAATATTCTTCTTCATGATATGGTGAAGTATTTCTCCGCACCAGGTACCGTTACAGATCAGTTTGTTGGAATTAAAGTAAAGACAGATGAACCGGTGAGCGCAGCTTACGATGTAAGCCAGCCGGTAAGTGCTTATGTATTTAAGACAATCGCAGATCCATTTGTAGGCCGTTTTTCTTTAGTAAAGGTTACAGATGGTATTTTAAAGGCAGATAGTGCTGTATATAATGCAAACAGAGATGCAGAAGAGCGTATCGGCAAGCTCTATGTTTTAAGAGGTAAGGAACAGATTGAAGTGAATGCTCTTTATGCAGGTGATATCGGAGCAATCGCAAAACTTTCTGTTACAAAGACAGGGGATACTTTATCACCGAAGGCTAACCCTATCATCTTTGAGAAAGCTGAGATGCCAGAACCATATACATTTGTCCGCTATGTCACAAAGACAAAAGGTGATGAAGATAAAGTTTCCGCTGCTCTTAAGAAGCTGATGGATGAAGATCTTACGTTAAAAGAAGTTAATGACAAAGCGAACCGTCAGATGTTATTATATGGTTTAGGAGATCAGCATCTTGAAATTGTAAAGAGTAAGCTTGCCGACCGATATAAAGTAGAAATCGAACTTGTAAAGCCAAAGGTAGCATTTAAAGAGACGATAAGAGGTAAAGTAGAAGTTCGTGGTAAGTATAAGAAACAGTCGGGTGGACATGGTCAGTATGGTGATGTTCTTATGGAATTTGAACCATCTGGCGATTTAGAAACACCATATGTATTTGATGAGAAGATTTTCGGTGGAGCTGTTCCAAAGAACTACTTCCCGGCAGTAGAGAAGGGTATTGCGGAAAGTTGTCTGAAGGGACCTTTAGCTGGATATCCGGTTGTTGGAATTAAAGCAACCTTGACAGATGGTTCTTATCATCCGGTTGACTCATCCGAGATGGCATTCAAGATGGCAGCGATCACAGCATTTAAGAATGGTGTGATGGATGCAAAACCAGTTCTTCTTGAACCGATTGTAAATCTTAAAGTAGATGTTCTTGATAAGAATACCGGTGATGTTATGGGTGACCTGAATAAGCGCCGCGGTCGTATTCTTGGAATGAATCCATTAGAAGGTGGAAGACAGGAATTAGTAGCAGATATTCCTTTGGCAAGCCTGATTGGATATTCTACAGATTTACGTTCCATGACAGGTGGAAGTGGAGAATTCTCCTATGAATTTAGCAGATATGAGCAGATGCCGGCAGATGCTCAGGAAAAAGTATTAAAAGAAGCAGCGGCTGAAAAGGAGAATATTAAATAAACTATGGTTGATAAAGCGATTACATTTGCTACGAAGGCGCATGAAGGTCAATTTCGAAAAGGAACAAAGCTTCCGTATATTGTGCATCCGTTAGAGGTGGGGGTTATTGTCTCACGAATGACACAGGACAAGGAAGTGATTGCAGCAGCAATTCTTCATGACACATTGGAAGATTGTAAAGAAGTAACGTTTTCTGTACTCTGTCAGGAATTTGGAGAAAGGGTGGCAGAGATTGTAAGAGCCGAGAGTGAGGAAAAGGGGGGGACCTGGAACGAGCGAAAGGCTAATACAGTAAGAAGATTAAAAGAAGAGAAAGTTTCTGATGTGAAGTTGGTTGCTTTGGCAGATAAGCTTTCAAATGCACGTTCCTTAAAACGAGATTATCAAATAGTTGGTGATAAGCTATGGCAGCGTTTTAATATGAAAGACAAAGCGCAGCAGGCCTGGTATTACAGGGGGTTATGTGATTCGTTAAAAGATATGGAGGAGTTTCCAGAGTATTGGGAATTTTGTGAATTGATTGCTTATGTGTTTCGCGGTGTAGTTGTAGAGTAGTTTATAATATCTGTTTTTAACAAAAAAAGAGTAATATAATAAAAGAGCAGGTATCATCGATGGAATGGTCGGGATACCTGTTCTTTTTTGCGGTGAATAAATGAAGAAAATAATGCGAAAAACGATATTATTTTTGAAAAAGAATGTAACAGAAGTTGTTTTTTTAAGATTATTTTAAAAAAAAGCAGTTGCAAGGAGGAAAATAGTATGATAATATCTTTGAGGTGAAAACATTTGTATTTCATAGACGAACAAATACGAGAAGGGAATCCTGACTGTTACAGGCAGGAGATAAGAATATGGAGAACAGTTCTAAATTTTATATGGTAAAAAAGAAAGCTTTGCCCGAAATATTATTAAAAGTGGCAGAAGCGAATGCTTTGCTAAACAGGGGAAAAGCAAGGACAATTAAAGAAGCGATAGATGCTGTCGGTATCAGTCGGAGTTCTTATTACAAATATAAAGATGATATCTTTCCTATTCATGAGAAGATACAGGGGAAAACGATTACCTTTGTAATGGAAATGGAAGACCGGCCGGGTCTGCTTTCCAGCATATTAAAGGTTGTAGCAGATTGTAAGGCAAATATTTTGTCAATACATCAGAGTATACCGGTTAATCATATTGCTCTTATAACGTTAAGTGTAATGATTTTACCAATTACAGATGATGTGGCAGAACTTTTTGATAAAATTGAAAATGCAGATGGAATTAATAATCTGAAGATTGTTTCAGAAGAATAAGGAGGATAAAGATGATAAATGTAGCGGTGTTAGGACATGGCACGATTGGTTCAGGTGTAGTAGAAGTACTGCAGACCAATGCCGCAGTCATTGCAAAGAGAGTAGGAGAGGCCATTGCCGTAAAATATATTTTGGATTTGAGAGATTTTCCGGGAGATCCGAATGCGGATAAAGTTGTTCATGATTACGATATTATCGATAAAGATAGCGATATTCAGGTTGTTGTAGAGTGTATGGGCGGCGTGGAGCCGGCTTATACTTTTGTAAAAAAAGCATTGCTTAATGGAAAAAGTGTTGCAACTTCGAATAAAGAACTGGTTGCAAAACATGGGGCAGAACTCATTGCGATCGCTCGAGAAAAGAACATAAACTTTTTATTTGAAGCAAGCGTTGGCGGCGGTATCCCGATTGTCCGTCCGTTACTGCGCTGCCTCACAGCAGATGTGATTGAAGAAGTCAGTGGTATTTTGAATGGTACAACAAATTATATGCTTACAAGAATGGGAGAAGAAGGACTTTCCTTTGAAGAAGCTTTAAAGGAAGCGCAGGAAAAAGGTTATGCAGAGTTTCATCCGGAAGCAGATGTAGAAGGTTATGATGCCTGTCGTAAGGTTGCGATATTATCTTCTCTCGCATTTGGACAGCAGGTTGATTTTGAAGATATTTATACAGAAGGTATTACAAAAATTACTGCAGAAGATTTTTGTTATGCTGCAAAGATGAAAAAGAGTATCAAACTTCTTGGAAGCAGCTGGAGAACAGATGACAAGTTTTATGCTATGGTATGTCCGATGCTTTTAGATAATGAACATCCACTTGCAGGAGTAAAAGATGTATTTAACGCAATTTTTGTACGTGGAAATATGGTAGATGAGACAATGTTTTATGGTAAAGGAGCTGGAAAGCTTCCTACAGCCAGTGCAGTGGCAGCGGATGTTATAGATTGTGCGAAACATATCGGAAAGAATATTAAAATTCTTTGGGAACCGGAAAAACTTACATTAAGCGATCTTGGAAACTTTGAGAGAAAATATTTTGTAAGAATGCCAGCAGACACTGCCGAAGAAACAATACAGAATATATTTGGAAAAGTAGAGATGATTTCAGTAGATGGAATTGATGAAAAAGCATTTATCACAGGCCTTATGAAAGAAAGTGCCTTTAATGCGGCAGCAGAAAAAGCAGGAAATATTATTAACCGTATCCGTCTTGACTGATTATAAAAAAATGTGTAGAATAGTCTGCATATAATCAAAGAGTAATTTTAATAGTTGGTTTTCCTGTATTACATCTGGAATACACTGACTTTAGATTAAAATAATAGATGAGAATATTGAAAGACTTAGGGAGGAACAGAATGTTAATCGTTAAAAAATTCGGAGGAACATCTGTAGGAAACAAAGAAAGAATTTTAAATGTTGCCAAGAGATGTATCGAAGATTATCAAAAGGGTAATGATGTTGTTGTTGTTTTATCCGCTATGGGTAAATCAACAGATGAACTGATCAATATGGCAAAAGATATCAATCCGACACCATCAAAAAGAGAGCTGGACATGCTTGTTACAACAGGAGAACAGGTTTCTGTATCCCTCATGGCAATGGCAATGGGCTCATTAGGTGTGCCGGCGATTTCATTGAATGCATTTCAGGTAGCGATGCATACAACACACCGTTATGGTAATGCACAGTTAAAGAGAATTGATACAGATCGTATCCGTAATGAATTAGAACAGAGAAAGATCGTTCTTGTTACCGGATTCCAGGGAATTGATAAGTTTGATAACGTAACAACACTTGGAAGAGGTGGTTCTGATACAACAGCAGTAGCACTGGCAGCGGCTCTTAATGCAGATGCCTGCGAAATCTACACAGACGTAGATGGTGTTTATACAGCAGATCCACGTTACGTGAAGAAAGCAAGAAAGCTTGATGAGATTACTTATGATGAGATGCTTGATTTGGCTTCTCTTGGAGCGGGAGTACTTCACAATCGTTCCGTAGAGATGGCAAAGAAATATGGAGTACAGTTAGTAGTTAGATCAAGTTTAAATAATAACGAAGGAACAATCGTCAGGGAGGAAGTAAACATGGAAAAGATGCTTGTAAGCGGTGTTGCAGCCGATAAGAATGCCACAAGAATTGCAGTAATTGGATTAAAGGATGAACCGGGAATCGCATTCCATCTCTTTAATGCCCTTGCAAAATACAACATTAACGTTGATATTATCTTACAGTCTGTAGGACGTAACGGAACAAAGGATATTTCCTTTACTGTAGCAGAAGATGAAGCAGATGAGGCAGTAGCGATCATCCAGAAGAGCTTTCCAAAGAGCGAGTATAACAAGATTGATGAAGAAAAAGATGTTGCAAAGATTTCTATCGTAGGTGCCGGCATGATGACACATCCAGGTGTTGCAGCTTCTATGTTTGAAGCATTATATGATGCAGGAGTTAACATTAAGATGATCAGCACTTCTGAGATTCGTGTTACAGTTCTCATTGACGAGAAATATACAGAAAGAGCGTTAAATGCAGTACATGACAAGTTTGCATTAGGCGACTAATTCTGAACTGTAGATTTCGTATAGACGAAAAAAGAAAAGCTGGCGTATCCCATCTGCTCTGTAGTCGCTGTGATTAAAATGCTAAATCGCATCTTAATCACGCTCCGAAGCCGCATCTGGGATATGCCAGTTTTTCTTTTTTCTGTTTACTCTAAATCCATAGTTTGCAAGAATGGGGGATGTTCCAGAAGGTTATGGTTTTCCGAGAAATTAAATTCAAAAGGATTGACATTCAAATTGTTGTATATACTTGGAAATTAGTTGTATCAGATGCGTGATAACTTCACTTCTACACGACATCCCCCGTTTATTTTTTTGACTGATTTGCAGAATAAGGTTAAGCAGGCACTGTAATAGAACTTTTTGCTAAATTGTAAGGAAAGTATAGTAAAGAAAAGAGAATTAGAAACTTCCAGAAGAAATGAGGTAATTCTTTAGGCTTTAATTCCCCGATAATCCATAACTTTCTGGAGATTCCCCATTCTCACCAACTGTGGATTTACAGTAATCAGAAAAAAGAAATCATCCCCTATCCCAGATGCGGCTTGGGAGCGTATTTAAGATGCGCATGAGCATCTTAAATACAGCGACTACAGAGCAGATGGGATAGGGGATGATTTCTTTTTTCGTCTATCTGAAATCTACCTGAAATCTATAAATCAGGATTGTTTTATAAATCTTTTTGTGTTATGATTAAAGAAAATATCGAGGACAGGAGAGTAAGCGATGAAAAGACAAGACTACTTATCGTGGGATGCCTATTTTATGGGTGTAGCCCTTCTTTCTGCGCAGAGAAGTAAGGATAATAATACGCAGGTTGGCTCCTGCATTGTTGATCCGCATAATAAGATTCTCTCTATGGGGTATAATGGAATGCCGACAGGATGCAGTGATGACAGAATGCCATGGGAACGGAAGGGAACTCCGCTTGATACAAAGTATTTATATGTGTGCCATGCGGAACTGAATTCTATACTTAATTATAGTGGCGGTTCTTTAAGAGGAGCGCGTATTTATACTACTTTATTTCCATGTAATGAGTGTACTAAGGCGATTATCCAGGCGGGAATTACAGAAGTAATCTACTATTCTGATAAGTATGCGGATACAGATTCTACGATCGCAGCGAAAAGAATGTTTGATATGGTAGGAATTACTTACAGGCAGTACCAGAAAGAAGAAAAAGAGCTGGTTCTGGATTTGTAAAAGACATAAATGTCTTGATGGATGAATAGAATTTAAAAAAGTGACAAAAAAGACTTGACATGTTGTCTGGGTAATGCTATAGTAATTAAGGTTATTAAGTAACAGGAAAGCAGAGTATCCACTCTCACCTTAGCACGTATGGTGACTCGGGTTAATATCGTATATATAATGAACTGTTTTGACAGGGATTATGAGATATTTTGTGGATGGTCTTGTGACTGTCCATTTTTTCTATGTTTTTCATGGGTGTTTGGGCACAAGGTGTACTTGAATTGCCGGACTAATGTTTATTTTTTATGGAGGTGTACTACTATTAACGAATTAATGATTAATGAACAGGTACGTGACAGAGAGGTTAGAGTTATCAGCAGTAATGGAGAGCAGCTTGGAATTATGTCTTCAAAGGAAGCTATGAAGCTTGCAAGAGAGGCAGAACTTGACCTTGTAAAGATTGCTCCGAATGCAAAGCCGCCTGTGTGCAAGATTATTGATTATGGAAAATATAGATATGAGCTTGCCCGTAAAGAGAAGGAAGCTAAGAAAAAGCAGAAGACGATTGATGTGAAGGAAGTAAGACTTTCACCGAATATCGATAAGAATGACCTGAATACTAAGATTAATCAGGCAAGAAAGTTCCTTTCTAAAGGTGATAAAGTAAAGGTAACTCTTCGCTTTAGAGGAAGAGAACTTGCTCATGTGAATTCCAGTAAGGGAATTCTTGAGGATTTTGCACAGCAGCTTTCAGATGTAGCTGTTGTTGATAAACAGCCTAAATTTGAAGGAAGAAGTATGATAATGTTTTTAACTGAAAAACGTTAATTAAGATTAGAAATTAGGAGGACTAATATTATGCCAAAAATGAAAACAAGCAGAGCAGCTGCAAAACGTTTTAAAAAGACAGGTAGTGGAAAGTTAAAAAGAAATAAAGCTTACAAGAGCCATATCTTAACAAAGAAGTCTCAGAAGAGAAAAAGAAATTTAAGAAAAGCTGCAATGACAGATGCAACTAACGTAAAGAACATGAAAAAGATTTTACCATATCTTTAATCGTATATAGGAGGAAGTAATTAATGGCTAGAGTAAAAGGCGCAATTGGCGCAAAGAAAAGACATAACAGAACACTGAAGCTTGCAAAAGGTTACAGAGGAGCAAGATCTAAACAGTATAGAGTAGCTAAACAGTCCGTAATGAGAGCTTTAACAAGCGCTTACGCAGGAAGAAAGCAGAGAAAGAGACAGTTCAGACAGTTATGGATCGCACGTATCAACGCTGCAGCAAGAATGAACGGACTTTCTTACAGCAAGTTCATGTACGGCTTAAAGTTAGCAGGTGTAGAAGTTAACAGAAAGATGCTTTCCGAGATGGCAATCGCTGATCCGGCAGGTTTCGCAGCTCTTGCAGAATTAGCAAAGAGCAAATTAGCATAATGAAGGTTAAGGCCAGCAGATAATATCTGCTGGCTTTTTTATTTACAAAAAAGTTGTCCATTTATTAAATAACATTAATTTTTATTTCTAAAAGGGAGGAGATAGTTATGAAAAATGTAAAGGTTATTAAAAAGGCTGCAATTTTTTTAATGGTGTTTGTTCTGGCATTCAGCTCGTTAAGTGCAGCAGCAGCAGTTACTTATAAAACAGGTAATCGTACTGTTCGCTACAGAGGTGCAAATTATAAAGTATATTATAATAGTAAGAGAGTGAATAGTGTAACAAGACCATCTTTGATGATTAACGGAAATATCATGATTCCATATCATTATACAATGGTAAAAAGAGGACCAAAAGTGTCTGTATCAAAAGCGAATAAAGGAAAGACGATAACTCTTTCTGCGAATGGAAATAAAGTAAGGTTTTATCTAAACAAAAAGTACATAAAAGTAAATGGAAAAAAAGAGAGAATTCGTACCGCTCCTGTTAAAGCAAAGATAGGGGGAGCTAGTCTTATAATGCTTCCGGCAAGAGTTGCTTTTGAGGAACTGGGATTTCATTATACATATAACAAATCTAAAAAGGCAATCTATGTGACAGGAAATACAACAACAACAAATGCACCGGCATCAACACCGATTATGAATGAACCAGTAGTGAATACAGGTCTTCAGGCAACAGCTTTTAAGAATATGAGTACACAGGAATTTATTAATGCAGTAGGACCGATTGCAAGAGAAGATTACAGAAAAACAGGTGTGCTTGCCTCTGTTACTTTGGCGCAGGCAATTAATGAGAGTGGCTGGGGTAAGTCAGGGCTTACACAGAATTCCAACAATATGTTCGGTATGAAAACTTCTCTTTCCGGTAATAGCTGGTCAGGATCAGTGTGGGATGGAAGAAGTTATGTAGAAGTGAAGACAAGAGAAGAGTATAACGGAAAGAAAGTGACTATTACTGCGAAGTTCCGTAAATATCCTTCTGTATCACAGTCTATCGCTGATCATTCTGCATATCTTTCTAACGCTATGAATGGTGCGAGAAGACGATATAATGGACTTACAGACACAAAGAGTTATTCTTCTCAGCTTACAATTCTTCAAAAAGGCGGATATTGTACATGGTCGGGATATGTATCAGAGCTGACAACGCTTATTAAAAAATATGATCTGACAAAGTGGGATAATTAATGGTTTATGGTAAAAAAAGAAAATGATCAGGAATTGCTATCAGTAAAGAAGACGATTCTTTCGATGTCATTCTCGTTGGTATTGGTAGCAGCAGTGCTTCTATTTATTTTTGGGTTTCGATATTTTTTGAGCGGAAGAGAGTATAAAGGTGCGAATGTTCAAAAAGAAGAACTAAAGAATGATTATGATGCGCATAAAGAATATCTGGAAACAGATAAGTCATTTAAGGCCGGCTATATTATGATAAAGAATTTGCCTGCAAAAGGGTTATACATATCAGAATTGCCAGGAAAGAAAGAAAATAGTTCTACTTATTTAAAAAGTGGGCAGATTCTTTGGGCAAGCAAAAAGGGAACATATAAAGATAAAACATATTATCATCTGAAAAATGGAATGTATTTGTATGCCAGCGAAAAGTACATGGAAGAACTTGCTTCTTATGAGAAAATGGAAGGATATGTAGCTATTACATATATTAGTTCCACTGGAGTAAGACTTCGTAAATGGGCGGATTTTCAGGCGGATAATGTAGTAAAGTCTGTTTATGTCGGTGATAAAGTACAGGTAAAAGGCAAGGTTACACGAAAGAACGGAGAATCTGCTTATATTACAGATAAAGGACTTTATCTTACGACAGACATTCAGTATTTAAATGATTACACAACGGAAGCAGACTCATTAGAAAATGAAAAATAAGAAAGTCCTCTGTAGCAGATGGGAAATTAGATACAGTTAAAAGTTTAAGCAGGTTTTAATTGTATGAATATCATATCTGCTACAGGGGATTTTTATCTCAGTCGAGAAGACTCCCACTTCTTTCAGGTGGTGAGTGACAGCGGCTCGACTTGAATTTGCCAGAAATAGAAGATGAAAAGGGTAAGTTTATTTTACTTATAGTTAAAAATTTTGAAAAAATTAAAAAAATTTAAAAAAGTGCTTGCAATTTGAAAAAACTGTGTTATAATAATTATTGTCAGTGAGAGATAATTACTGATAAGCAGTTGTGGCGGAATTGGCATACGCGCTAGACTAAGGATCTAGTCCGGGCTGACTGGGTACGGGTTCAAGTCCCGTCAACTGCATAAGAGCTGAAGATGATAAGTCTTCAGCTCTTTTTGTTTTATAGAAAATCGCTCCTACGTAGAGTAAGAGAATGTGCTAAGACACAGTATTTGTTATTATGATTTGTTCTAAATAAAAATAGAATTCATACACTGTATAAAAATATTCAGGTACGGAGATACATGGACGGGATTTCTTATAAAAAATGGATGGATAGGATAGGAAGAGTGTTAGTGTCTGTTATAATTGCTGTTTTGCTAACAATGCTCTTTCTGGCTGTATTTGCATTTGCTATGTTAAAGGGAAGCTTATCTGCTTCTGTAGAAAAGATTGGCCTGATTGTAATGAGCGTTATTGCCTGCTTTGTCGGTGGATTTTTTTGCGGAAAGAAAAATACGAAGAAAAGGTATTTATGGGGACTGGGAGTTGGTATTTTATATTGTTTATTTTTTTCAGTGATACGTGTGGGAATGGGGCAGCCTTTTATGGCAGATAAAACAGCATTTTTTACGACACTTTTATATTGTGCAGCCGGAGGGATGCTTGGAGGAATGTTGAGTTAAGTAGAGGTCTCTTTAAAAAGGTCTTTTCTTACGGGAGGGTTTGTGTTATAATAATCTACAAAGTGTCGTCTTAGATGCTTTGCATACTAGATTATGAAGTGAGGAGGCGTTATTAATGAAACGTGTAAAGACACTGACCGGAAACAAGACATACGGTACTACCATGTGTAAAGGTGGATGCGGTGAATGCCAGACATCCTGCCAGTCTGCCTGCAAGACATCTTGTACAGTAGGTAACCAGACTTGCGAGAGTAATAAATAATTAAAAAGCACAACAGGAAGATTGCTTCCTGACATATGCTTGAAGTAGGGTGAACTGTCTTTGCGGTCAGTTCACCTTATCTCTTGTATAGAAATTTTATAATAGAAATTTTATATAAAAATTTTGTATGGAAATCTTGTATGGAAAAGTATTTTCCTAAGATCACTTTATGATTATTTGATAAATATCGTAAGAATTCTTCTCCCATTACAGGTGGGAGGATATCACATATAGAAGAGAAGTAAGAGAGTAGAAAGGGATAATTAACGTGATTCACCAGTATAAAAATAATGGATATAATATTGTTATGGATGTGTGCAGTGGTGCGATCCATGTAGTTGATGATGTGACATATGATGTAATTGCTTTATATGAAGAAAAGAATTTAGAGGAAATTAAAAAGGAATTGTCTGATACCTATAATAAGGAAGAGATTGAAGAGGCATATAAAGAAGTGACTTCTTTAAAAGAAGAAGGTTTATTATTTACAGAAGATATTTATGAAGAGTACATTAACGAAGTTAAGAGTAGAAAGACTGTAGTAAAGGCTCTTTGTCTGCATATCGCTCATGATTGTAACCTTGCCTGCCGCTATTGTTTTGCAGAAGAGGGAGAATATAAGGGACATCGTGAGCTTATGAGCGCTAAAGTAGGAAAAGCTGCTCTTGATTTTCTTGTGAAAAATTCTGGTAATCGTCACAATCTTGAGGTAGATTTCTTTGGCGGTGAGCCAACGATGAATTTTGATGTTGTAAAAGAAGTTGTAGAGTACGGACGTTCTCTTGAAAAAGATTATGATAAACATTTCCGTTTTACTTTCACAACAAATGGTGTTCTTTTAAATGATGAAATGATGGAATTTGCCAATAAAGAGATGGATAATGTCGTTTTAAGTGTAGATGGACGAAAAGAAGTCCATGACTATATGCGTCCTACGAGAAATGGCAAGCCAAGCTATGATCTGATCATGCCAAAGTTTATTCGCTTTGCAGAATCGAGACATCAGCAGAAATATTATGTAAGAGGAACATTTACAAATAGAAATCTTGATTTTTCTAAGGATGTTCTTCATCTTGCGGATTTGGGATTTGAACAGATTTCCATGGAGCCGGTTGTTGGACAGCCAGAAGAGCCATATGCAATTCAGGAAAAGGATCTTCCGCAGATTTTTGATGAGTATGACAGACTTGCAAAAGAAATGATTCAGAGAGAAAAAGAGGGAAGAGGATTTAATTTCTTTCATTTTATGATTGATCTTACAGGCGGACCATGTGTGGCAAAAAGACTTTCCGGTTGTGGAAGTGGAACAGAGTATTTAGCAGTAACACCTTGGGGAGACTTATACCCATGTCATCAGTTTGTAGGGGAAGATAAGTTCCTTCTTGGTAATGTTTTTGATGGAATCAAACGTACAGATATTTGTGATGAATTCCGTTCCTGCAACGTATACACCAAGAAGAAATGTAAAGAGTGCTTTGCAAGATTCTACTGTAGTGGCGGATGTCCTGCAAATTCTTATAATTTCCATGGAACAATCGATGATTCTTATGATCTGAGCTGTGATATGGAACGTAAACGAGTAGAGTGCGCAATTATGATTAAGGCAGCATTAGCAGATACAGAGGGCGAAGAGGAATAAATGGAAAAGTGGTTTGTCGCTTCAAAAAGAGCAGATTTTAATAAGATTGGAGAAGTATTTCATATCAGTCCAGTGACGGCACGTCTGATGCGGAATAGGGACTTAACAACAATAGAAGAAATGCAGCGTTATTTGTATGGTTCCCTGTCGGATCTTTATGATCCTCATCTTTTAAAAGATGCAGATAAAGGGGCGGAAATCATAAAAGAAAAGATAGAAGCAGGGAAAAAGATTCGTATTATTTCAGATTATGATGTCGATGGTGTTTCTTCAAACTATATTTTATACCAGGGATTGAAACGCTGTGGTGCAGATGTGGATTATAAGATTCCAGATCGTGTAGAAGACGGTTATGGTATTAATGAGCATCTGATAGAGCAAGCGGCAGAGGATGGGATTGATACGATTATTACCTGTGATAATGGAATTGCTGCATCGGCTCAGATTGCTTATGGTAATTCTTTAGGTTTGACGATTGTTGTAACGGATCATCATGATATTCCGTTTCAAAAAGAAAATGATGAAATAACCTATCTACTTCCGCCAGCTGCTGCTGTGATTAATCCTAAACAGAAAGATTGTTCCTATCCATTTAAAAGTATATGTGGAGCAGTGGTTGTCTATAAGTTTATTCAGGTGCTTTATGATCTGTTTCAGATTGATCAAAAAGAAAGCGAGGCATTTCTTGAAATCGCAGCAATGGCAACGGTTTGTGATGTGATGCCTCTATTTGATGAAAATCGGATTCTTGTAAAGGAAGGACTGCGCCGAATCAGGCAGACAGAGATTGTGGGTCTGCAGGCTTTGATAGAGGCGAATCATCTTGAAGATAAGAAGTTATCTTCCTATCATTTTGGATTTATCCTTGGACCATGTATTAATGCCTCCGGACGACTTACTTCGGCAAAGGAGGCATTGGAACTTCTTCTTTGCAAGGACAAAGAAATCTGCAGACAGAAAGCAGAAGCACTTACTGCTTTAAATGCAGAAAGAAAAGAGATGACCGCAGATGGAGTGAAAGCAGCAAAAGCATATCTGGAAAGTACAGGTCATGCAAAAGATAAAGTGTTAGTTGTATATCTGCCGGATTGTCATGAAAGTATCGCAGGAATTATTGCTGGCAGAATGAAGGAATATTATCACAAACCGGTTTTTGTCATTACAAGAACAAAAGAGGGGTTAAAAGGCTCCGGAAGATCAATTGAAGCATATCATATGTATCAGGAAATGAATAAAATAAAAGAATGTTTTGATAAATTTGGTGGTCATCCGATGGCGGCCGGTCTTTCTATGCAGGAAGACAGGTTAGAGGAATTCCGGGAGAAATTAAATACGAATACTACGCTTACAGAAGAGGATTTTGTAGAAAAAGTACATATTGATGTAGCATTACCGATTTCGTATTTGTCAGAAAGCCTGATTAAAGAATTTGAATTGCTAGAACCGTTTGGGAATGAAAATACAAAACCATTGTTTGCACAAAAAGATTTGTACATAAAGGGGATGCGTGTTCTTGGAACAACCGGTCGGTGTTTGAAACTGTTTCTTTCTGATGGAAGTCAAACGAACATAGAAGCAATGTATTTTGGAGAATCGGATGGTTTTTTAGAAGAACTTTCTTGCTTTTGCGGAAAAGAAGAAGCACAACGAGTTCAAAGAGGATTACCACATCATATATGGATGGATGTAACCTATTATCCACAGATTAACGAGTGGAGAGGTCAGAAAAGTATTCAGATTGTTATTCAGAATTATCGTTTTAAATACCAGTAAAGGAGTAAAGATGTATGGAACAGAAGAATAAAAACGTCAGATTGATAGGATTAGATTTAGATGGAACTACGCTTACTTCAGAAAAGGTATTAACCCCACATACAAAGGAAGTTCTGGAAAAATGCTTAGCCGAAGGTATTCAGGTCCTTCCGGCGACAGGCAGAGTGAAAACAGGTATTCCAGAGTATTTAACACAGATTGAAGGAATGCGATATGTCATTTTATCAAATGGTGCAAGTGTTTTGGATTTGAAAGAAGATAAAGTACTTTATCAAAATTGTATTCCATGGAAAAGAGCTTTAGAGCTATTTGATGTGCTGGAAACTTATCATACATTTTATGATGTATATGCTTTGGGAACAGGATGGTGTGAAGCGCGTTTTTATGATAATGTAGGCAATTATGGAATTGAAAAGCATATTGAAAACCTGGTAAGAACAACCCGTAACCGAATTGATGATCTGAGAGTGTGGATGAAAGAGAATAAGGCTCCGGTCGAAAAAATTAATATGTTTTTTGCCAGAGAAGAAGACAGACAAAGAGCGTTTAAGGATCTTAGAGAGATAAAAGATCTGGCAGTGACCTGCTCTCTTGGAAATAATCTTGAGATTAACGGGGCAACATGCAATAAGGGAGATGCGATGTTACATCTTGGGAAGATTCTTGATATTCCGGTAGAAAGTATTATGGCATGTGGAGACGGAAACAATGATTTTGAAATGGTAAAGATGGCGGGTGTCGGTGTTGCCATGGAGAATGGAGAAGAGTCTTTAAAAGAAGTTGCAGACTTTGTTACAAAGACAAATGATGAGGAAGGGGTGGCATATGCCATCGAATATTTTTGTGATTTAAAGTAAAATGTTGATCCTGACATCTAAAATAAAAATGAAATTACGAAGGCAAATGACAAATATAAATTGTATCAGGACATGAATGTTTTTGCTGTTATAAGTTTTATAGAAAGATAATAGAAATATGCAGATTTTGTTGTTTTTTTTGTGAAAAATCTGCTATAATTAACATAAGAAAAAAGTAGTAGTTTTATGCCTGTTTTCGGGCAGAAAGGGTGGACAAAGTGAAAAAACTTGAAGATTATGTCATCAATATTCCGGATTTCCCAAAACCGGGAATTATTTTTAGGGATATTACATCAATCTTACGTGATCCAGAAGGATTAAAACTTAGTGTACATGAATTGATGCACTGCCTTGAGGGAACAGAATTTGATGTTGTTGTCGGAGCGGAATCTCGTGGATTCTTATTTGGTATGCCTCTTGCATATAATAAGAATAAAGGGTTTGTGCCTGTCCGTAAAAAGGGCAAGCTGCCAAGAGAGACGGTAAGCAGGGAATATGCTTTGGAATATGGAACAGCGGAAATAGAGATTCATAAAGAAGATATCCGTCCGGGTCAGAGAGTTGTATTTGTAGATGATCTGTTGGCAACAGGTGGAACGGCGAAAGCAGCGATTGATTTGATCGAACAGCTTGGCGGTGTTGTTGTAAAGGTTCTTTTTGTTATGGAACTGCAGGGACTGCATGGACGAGATGCTTTAAAGGGTTATGATGTAGAAGCTGTTATCACTTATCCTGGAAAGTAATCAGTAATGAATCATTAAGAAATGAAAACTGTGTAACCGAAGTTTTTCGGAAACACAGTTTTTCTTTGCAGAAAACTTTTTACTAATTAGAAAAGCAGAAAAAATGATTTCTGTTTGCAATTTTTTTGTTTAAATCCTTCATTTTACTTTACAAAAACAGAAAAATAGAGTATTATGAAATATACTTAATTTTACAGAATAGGTGGAGTAATAGAGTGGAACATTTAAATTTATTACAGAGGATCGAGCAGAAGTCTTCTGAGTTTAGTAAAGGACAGAGAAGACTGGCTCAGTACATTACAGAGAACTATGACATTGCAGCATATCTGACTGCCTCAAAGCTTGGAAAGGAAGCGGGAGTCAGTGAATCAACAGTAGTTCGTTTTGCTTATCAGCTTGATTATGAAGGGTATCCGGAGTTACAGAAGGCAATTCAGGTTATTGTAAAGACAAACTCAAACTCTATTCAGAGGATGTCTCTTTCCTCTAAGAGATATCAGGAAAAAGGTGTCTTAAAGAGCATTCTTTATACAGATGCGGAACGACTTAGAGATACGATTCAGAGTGGGGTGGATGAAAAGGAATTTAACAGGTCGGTAATGCTTATTAATGATGCAAGAAGATTATATATTTTAGGTGCGAGAAGTGCTGCATATCTTGCAGGGTTGATGGGATATTATTTTAAAATGATGTTTGATAATGTAATCATTGTAGATGCGAATAGTACATCGGAAACATTAGAGCAGATTTATGATATCAGTGATAAGGATGTAATGATGGGAATTACGTTCCCAAGATATTCAAAGAGAACTATCTGTGCGCTTCAGTATGCGAAGAATCATGGAGCGAAGACCATCGCACTTACTGATAATATGCAATCTCCAATTGTAGAGTATGCAGATTGTAAACTGATTGCGAAGAGTGATGTGATGACGATCGTGGATTCTCTGGTATGTCCATTAAGTGTTGTGAACGCCATGGTTACAGCAATTGCACTGCTTCGTAAAGAAGATGTGGAGAAGCGTCTCATGGCTCTTGAAGAACTTTGGAATGAATATGATGTTTATAACAGGAGTTTACTATAATGAACAAAGTAATTATTGTAGGCGGAGGGGCAGCCGGTATGATGGCTGCCATTTCTGCGTCTAAAGAGGGGAAAAAGGTGTGTATTCTCGAGAAAAATGAGAAGCTTGGAAAGAAGCTTTTTATTACGGGAAAGGGCAGATGTAATATTACCAATGCCTGCCCGGCAGAAGAATTTCTTACGCATGTAGTAACAAATCCCCGTTTTTTATACAGTACATTTTCTCAGTTTAATAACGAGGATATGATGGATTATTTAGACAGGATTGGTCTTCCGATTAAGACAGAGCGTGGACAGAGAGTCTTTCCCCAGTCAGACCGATCTTCTGACGTAATACAGGCATTAAAAAGAGAATGTGAAAAAGGCGGAGTAAAAGTTTATTATCATACAGAAGTGAAAGAACTGCTTTTTGATGAGGCTAAGGAACAATGTACAGGAGTGTTGCTGACTGATGGCAGAAAGCTGATGGGGGATGCTGTTATTCTGGCTTGTGGTGGTTTTTCCTATGCTTCTACCGGTTCTGACGGAGCCGGATATACTCTGGCGAAACAGGCTGGGCATAAGATTAAGCCAGTTGAGCCATCCCTGGTTCCATTTGAGATGAAGGAAAGTTGGTGCAGAGACTTAATGGGACTTACACTCAAAAATGTAGGAGTACGTATAAAGACCAAAAAGAAGGTCATTTATGAGGGATTTGGAGAGTTTCTGTTTACACATTTTGGAGTGAGTGGTCCGCTTGTTCTTACTGCAAGCACCTGCCTTGGCAAGTATCAAAAGGAATTAGAAGCAGGAGAATTGAAACTGTTTCTTGACTTAAAAGCTTCTCTTACACCGGAGCAGTTAGACAAACGTTTTTTAAGAGAGTTTGATACGTATCGTAATAAAAATATTTCAAATGTAATGGAACGTCTGCTTCCTAAAAAGATGATTCCAGTCTTTCTTGATACGGCACAGATTCCAGAGGATAAAAAGATAAGGGATATCAGCAAAAAAGAAAGAAGACGCATGATTGAACTTATGAAGAATTTTGAGATGCATATCAGCGGTGTAAGAGGATTTAATGAGGCAATCGTTACAAGAGGCGGTGTTAACGTAAAGGAAATCAATCCTGCGACGATGGAATCTAAGAAGGTGAAACATCTCTTTTTTGCCGGAGAGATTATGGATTTAGATGCGGTTACCGGCGGCTATAACCTTCAGATTGCATGGACAACGGGGTATGCTGCAGGCAAAAATGCGTAAAACTTATGTAAATTTTTAAAAAGCTTATAAAAAAAACTTTTTTTTTTCGTGAAGATATGTTACACTAAACAAGTGTAGGTAAAAGTGAAATCACTGTGTGAGCAGTCAGGTTTCAGAAGAATGGGAGGAAGTGTCCATGTACAGTATAGCAATTGATGGTCCGGCAGGAGCTGGAAAGAGTACGATTGCAAAGGCAATCGCAGAGGATATAGGATTTATATATGTAGATACCGGAGCCATGTACCGGGCAATCGCTTTATATTTTTTGCGTAAAGGTATTGATGGACATAACAGGAAGCTCGTTGCAGCGGAATGTCCGAACATTCATGTAACTTTAGAATATGATGAGGAAGGGAAACAGCAGGTTATTTTAAATGGTGAGAATGTTACCGGATTTATTCGTAAAGAAGAGGTCGGGAAGATGGCATCAGTTACCTCTGCTGTACCGGAAGTAAGAGCTGCACTGTTAGATTTACAGCGCAATATGGCGAAGACTTCAGATATCCTCATGGATGGAAGAGACATTGGAACGAATGTCCTGCCGGATGCTTCTCTTAAGATTTATCTGACGGCTTCCGCTGATGTAAGAGCGAAGAGACGTTATGATGAATTACAGGAGAAGGGAACAGAGTGTGATATTGCGCAGATTAAGAGTGATATCATGGCAAGAGACAAGCAGGATATGGAGAGGGAGATTGCTCCACTATGTAAGGCAGAAGATGCCATACTGGTAGATTCCTCAGATATGTCCATTCCACAGGTGATTGATACGATTATCTCCGAATTTAAAAAAATAAAATAATATTGCCGGAGTAAATGATGAAGATTAACATAGCAAAATCTGCTGGCTTTTGTTTTGGAGTAAAGCGAGCTGTAGATACGGTGTATAAAGAGTCTTCTAAGAAGAACGTTTATACATTTGGGCCGATCATTCACAATGATGAAGTTGTCGCAGATCTGGAGAGACAGGGAGTTCATGTTATTAATGACAGCAAGGAGTTTAAGTCTCTTTCAGAAGGAACGATTATTATTCGTTCTCATGGCGTGTCAAAAGCAATTTATGAGGAGATCCTTAATGCGGGTCTTGATTTAGTGGATGCGACCTGCCCTTTCGTGAGAAAGATTCATAAGATCGTTGAGCGGGAGAGTGGGGATGGCAGAGTAATCATTATTATAGGCAATAACCATCATCCCGAAGTAGAAGGGATCATGGGTTGGTGCCAGACGCATCCGATTGTAATTGAGAATCGAGAGCAGGCAGAAGGAGTTGAGTTAGATGCCGATGCGAAGATATCCATCGTGTCACAGACGACATTTAACTACAATAAGTTTCAAGATTTAGTTGAAATTATCTCAGAAAAGGGTTATGATATAAATGTTTTTAACACGATTTGTAATGCAACTGAGGAGCGGCAGACGGAGACCAGAGAACTGGCGAAGAAGTCTGATGCGATGATAGTGATCGGTGGCAGACACAGTTCGAATACTCAAAAGCTTTTTGAGATAAGTAAAAAAGAATGTAGTAATACTTTTTATATACAAACAAAAAATGATTTGAATATGGAGGATTTTTCTAATATCGGGATGCTCGGTATTACTGCAGGGGCTTCAACCCCAAATAATATTATCAAGGAGGTTCATGAAAGCATGGCAGAAATGAGTTTTGACCAGATGCTGGAAGAAAGTTTTAAGACAATTAGAAATGGAGAGGTAGTTCAGGGTACTATTATCGATGTAAAAGAGGATGAGATCATCTTAAATATTGGATATAAAGCCGACGGTATCATTTCAAGAAACGAATATTCCAACGACCAGAATTTAGATTTAACAACAGTCGCTAAAGTTGGTGACGAGATGGAAGCTAAAGTTCTGAAAGTGAATGATGGCGAAGGACAGGTTCTCTTAACATATAAGAGACTTAAAGCAGAAAAAGGTAACAAGAGATTAGAAGAGGCATTTAACAACCATGAAGTATTAAAAGCTCCTGTAGCTAAGGTTCTTGACGGTGGTTTAAGTGTTGTAGTGGAAGATACAAGAGTATTCATCCCTGCAAGCCTTGTATCCGATACTTATGAGAAGAACTTAAAGAAATATGACGGACAGGAAATCGAGTTCGTTATCACTGAGTTCAACCCTCGCAAGAGAAGAATCATCGGTGACCGTAAACAGCTTTTAGTAGCAGAGAAGAAAGCAAAACAGGAAGCACTGTTTGAAAGAATCGAAGCTGGTATGACTGTAGAAGGAACTGTAAAGAACGTAACAGATTTCGGTGCATTCATCGATTTAGGTGGAGCAGACGGACTTCTTCACATCTCCGAAATGAGCTGGGGACGTGTTGAAAATCCTAAGAAAGTTTTCACAGTAGGTGAGAAATTAAACGTTCTCATTAAAGATATTCAGGGTGAGAAGATTGCATTATCCTTAAAGTTCCCTGAGACAAATCCATGGCTTCACGCTGACGAAAAATACGCAGTAGGTAACGAAGTAACTGGTAAAGTTGCTCGTATGACAGACTTCGGTGCATTCGTTGAATTAGAGCCAGGTGTAGATGCTTTACTTCATGTTTCTCAGATCGCTAAAGAACATATCGAGAAACCATCTGATGTATTAAAAGTAGGTCAGGAAGTTACAGCTAAAGTTGTAGACTTCAAGAAAGATGATCGTAAGATCAGCTTAAGCATCAAAGCTTTAGATAACGAATAATTTAGCATAATTGGCTGAATAGACGAAAATAAAAAAGACTAATAATAGCACCTGTGACTTTAGTCGCGGCGTGTTGAATGTTCGCTTTTGCGTTTACATCCAACACTTGCTCCGAGGTTACATCTGCTATTATTAGTCTTTTTTATTTTCTGTCTTTGAGGCAATTTCGCTTGTGAGGGATTTGAGGATTCTCCAGAAAGGCATGCGGAGGCTTTTTTTGTCTGTTTTTTAGCAAATCAAAAAGATATAGTTAGAAATCCACCCTGCGATGATACCAAGAAACGCTCCGGCACATACGTCGCTTATAAAATGTACGCCTCCAATTACTCTGACAATTGCGAGAAAAATGCCAGCAATAAGAAGAAAGATGCCTATTGGTTTCCAAAAATAAAACCATAATGTTGCAATTAAAAAGATAGAAAATACATGGCGGCTTGGGAAAGACTGTCCCTTTTTCTCTTTTTTAATCAGTGACTGAATTGGAAGTTTTTCATATGGGCGCTGCTTGTTTATAACTTTTCTAAAAATTGTTACGATTAAAAAACAAATTGCCGGAATAAAAATAAAAGAACATAACATAAGAAGTTCTCTTTTTAATAGAAGAAATAACAATAACAGTGGGTAAAGAAAAAAACCACAGGCGGTCAAAAAACGGTTAGCCATTAGTAGTAAAGAAAAAGCTGATGAATGTGTGATGAAAAAATCGTGAATTCTGTTATATCGTTCTAAATTCATAAATAAACCTCATTATCAAAAAGATAGATTAAGTATAGCATAAAAAATGAATCAAGGGAATTATTATAGTGTTTTTGTTGTTTAAAGGAAAAACTCTTTAACACATTAAACTTTTTATTTACGAAATCGAAAAAAGATGGTATCATAAGATTATATTTCGTAAAGGAAGGAACATCTTATGGGAAAAAATATTCCAAAAGAACGTAAAGAAGGCATGTATAAAGCTATTCTGGAGTTAAAAAGTTTAGAAGAATGTTTTGATTTTTTTGAAGACATTTGTGCAATGACTGAGCTTCGGTCTATGGAGCAGCGTTTTGAAGTTGCAAGTATGCTGAAGAAGGAAAAAGTTTATACGGAGATTATGAGTGAGACAAACGCAAGTTCTGCTACAATCAGTCGTGTGAATCGTATGCTTAATTATGGAACAGGCTGTCTTGGAGAGGTAATTGACAGACTGGATAAGAAAGAGGACAAAGAGGGAACAGAAGAATCCTGATTTTTAAATGTGCTACAAAGTCAGATATAGCTAGATGCGGCTGTGCAGGACAGCCGTATCTTTTTATACAAAGGAACAAATAAACAATTATAGAAAGGATATTTACCATGAAACAATTAATGTTAGGTAATAAGGCACTGGCAAGAGGCTTATATGAAGCAGGTTGTAGTGTAGTATCCAGCTATCCTGGAACTCCTAGTACAGAAGTAACAGAGGAAGCTGCGAAATATGATGAGATTTACTGTGAGTGGGCACCGAATGAGAAAGTAGCGATGGAAGTAGCTTTTGGTGCTTCTCTTGCTGGAAAGAGAAGTTTTTGTGGAATGAAGCACGTTGGTTTAAACGTAGCTGCCGATCCATTATTTACCTGTTCTTATACAGGTGTGAATGGTGGTATGGTTATTTGTGTTGCAGATGATCCGGGAATGCATTCTTCACAGAATGAGCAGGATTCAAGACATCATGCGATCGCATCAAAGATTCCTATGTTAGAGCCATCTGATTCCAGGGAAGCTTATGAATTTGCTAAGAAAGCATTTGAGCTTTCTGAAGAGTTTGATACACCGGTTATTATTAAGATGTGTACTCGTGTTGCACATTCTCAGAGTATTGTAGAACCGGGTGAACGTGTTGTACCAGAAACAATTCCTTATGAGAAGAATATCGCAAAATACGTTATGATGCCAGGTAATGCAATTCGCCGTCATCCAGTTGTAGAAGAGAGAACAAGAAAACTCATCGAATACGGAAATCATTGTGATTTTAATCGTGTGGAGATGGCTGATACCAAGCTTGGAATTATTACTTCTTCCACATGTTATCAGTATGCAAAAGAAGTATTTGGAGAACAGGCAAGTATTTTAAAGATTGGTCTTGTAAATCCATTACCGGATCAGCTTATTTTAGATTTTGCAGCAAAGGTAGAAAAACTTGCGATTATTGAAGAATTGGATCCGATTTTAGAGAATCACTGTAAAGAACTTGGACTGACTGTTACAGGAAAAGATACTCTTCCAATGGAAGGGGAATTCTCACAGAATCTGATTGCTGAGAAGTTAGGAGTAGAGATTCCGGCACACAAAGAACTTGGCGAAACTCTTCCGGGAAGACCGCCGGTTATGTGTGCAGGCTGTCCACACAGAGGGCTGTTCTATACATTGTCCAAGAATAAATGTACAGTTCTCGGTGATATTGGATGCTACACACTTGGTGCTGTTGCACCGCTTAGTGCGATGGAAATGACTCTTTGTATGGGTGCTTCGATCAGTTCTATTCATGGTTTTAACAAAGCACTTGGCAAAGAAAGTGAAGGAAAGACTGTAGCCGTTATCGGAGATTCTACATTTATGCATTCCGGAATGACAGGACTTGCTAATATTGCTTATAATCAGAGTAATTCCACTGTAATTATTCTTGATAACTCTATTACCGGAATGACAGGTCATCAGCAGAATCCGACAACAGGTTACAATATTAAAGGAGATCCAGCAGGAAAGATTGATTTAGAAAGTCTGTGTCGTTCCATGGGATTTAACAGGGTTCGCGTGGTAGATCCATATGATCTTGCTGCTTGTGACACAGTGATCAAAGAAGAATTAGCTGCAGAAGAACCATCTGTAATTATTAGCCGTCGTCCTTGTGCGCTCTTAAAATATGTAAAACATAATCCACCATTAAAGGTTGAAAAAGAAAACTGCGTAGGATGTAAATCATGTATGCGACTTGGCTGCCCTGCTATCAGTATAAAGGATAAGAAAGCAGTCATCGATACAACATTATGTGTAGGCTGCGGCGTATGCCAGCAGTTATGCAAGTTTGATGCATTACAGGCATAGGAGGACAGGCGAAATGACAAAGAATATTATGATTGTCGGTGTAGGAGGACAGGGTTCCCTTCTTGCCAGCAAGTTATTAGGACATTTGCTTTTATCAGAAGGTTATGACGTAAAGGTTTCTGAAGTTCATGGAATGAGCCAGAGAGGTGGAAGCGTTGTTACATATGTAAGATTTGGAGATAAAGTATATTCTCCGATTATTGATAAAGGAGAGGCAGATTTCATTGTTTCCTTTGAAAAGTTAGAGGCTGCCCGTTATGTAGAATATTTGAGACCAGAGGGAAGAATTGTTGTAAATACACAGGAAATTGATCCAATGCCGGTTATTACCGGTGCGGCACAGTACCCTGAAAATCTTATCGAAAAGATGGAAGCTTTAGGAATTAAAGTAGATGCGATGGATTGTCTGTCCTTAGCAGAAGAAGCAGGTTCATCAAAAGCAGTAAATATTGTTTTAATGGGCAGACTGTCTAAATACTTTGATATTCCAGTAGAAAAGTGGCAGAAAGCAATCGAGGAATGTGTTCCGGCAAAGTTTGTTGAACTCAATCACAAGGCATTTGCACTTGGAAGAGGCGAAGAATAGAAGAAAATGAAATCATTATAAATTAAGTGACAACAGGAGAAAGAGAAGAATGGGAAATTATTATCAACCAGAGATTGAAACGATGCCGGTAGAGAAACTGCAGGCTTTACAGAGTGAAAGACTTGTAAAGCAGGTAAAGTATGTATATGATCATGTAGAATTTTATCGCAATAAAATGAAAGAAGCAGGAGTAGAACCAGAAGATATAAAAGGAATCGAAGATCTTCATAAACTTCCTTTCGTTACTAAAGATGATTTGAGAGATCAGTATCCATACGGTTTTCTTGGGGTACCATTATCTGAATGTGTGAGAATGCAGTCTACAAGTGGTACAACAGGTCGTCGAGTAGTTGCTTTCTATACACAGGAAGATATTAATATTTGGGAGGATTGCTGTGCGCGTGCAATCATGGCAGCTGGTGGAACAAAAGATGATGTATGCCATGTAGCCTACGGTTATGGACTCTTTACCGGCGGAGCAGGTCTGCATGGAGGCTCTCATCGAGTGGGCTGTATGACACTTCCAATGTCTTCAGGTAATACAGAAAGACAAATTCAGTTTATGGAAGATTTAGGATCTACCATTCTTTGCTGTACTCCTTCTTATGCTGCAAGCCTTGGAGAATCAATTAATGAAGGCGGACATAGAGAGAATATCAAGTTAAAGGCAGGTATTTTTGGAGCAGAGCCATGGACAGAGGAAATGCGTCATAATATCGAAGAATCTCTTGGTATCAAAGCATATGATATTTATGGACTGACCGAGATTTCCGGTCCGGGTGTATCCTTTGAATGTGAAGAGCAGAAAGGAATGCATATACAGGAAGATCACTTCATTCCTGAGATTATTAATCCAGATACAGGAGAAGTTCTTCCAGAAGGAGAAATAGGAGAGTTAGTATTTACCTGTATTACAAAGAAAGCCTATCCATTACTCCGTTACCGCACAAGAGATTTATGTTATCTTACAAGAAAGAAATGTTCCTGTGGACGTACCCATATCCGTATGCATAAACCAATGGGCAGAAGCGATGATATGATGGTAGTAAAAGGTGTTAATGTATGGCCATCTCAGATTGAAGCTGTTTTATTAAAACAGGGCTATCAGGCAAACTATCAGATTTTAGTAGATCGTATTGGTAATAACGATACAATCGAAGTTCAGGTAGAGATGACACCGGAAATGCAACAGGAAGATGTTGCTATCGCAGCTAGAGAAAAGAAAATCGTACATGGTTTAAAGAATATGCTTGGAATCAAAGTAGATGTCAGCATCTTAGAGCCAAAGACTATTACAAGAAGCGAAGGAAAAGCGGTTCGAGTAGTCGATAAGAGAAATCTCTATAATAAATAATCTTAGAAAGAAAATAAAAAGTATCCTATAGTAGCTGTGATATTAGCTACTATAGGATATTTTTTATTTTCTAGAATTCTACAATTGGTATGATCATATTTTCAAAAGCATTTTTCATTTTAGGATGCCGGATGAGAAAATGAATTGCAGGGGTTCTGTTTTTAGATACGAGAACCCATTTTTTTTCGTGAATCCTGATCTGAATATTTCGAAAAGCAGATTGTTGATTTTGCTTTATACAATAGTTTTGATGTGTTTTTTCGTAATTTAGAGTGCTTTCTAAATGCTGCTTATACATTTCCCAGGTATAATAGATGTTTTCTTCATAAAAAATATCGGATAATGGAAGCGCAATCGGAAATCTACTAAATTCTTCTTTGGATAAAATAGGGAATTCTTCCGTAATCATATCATGGGAAAGAATCTGCTGAATCTGAGCAGACTTTTTATCAATATATGCTTTGATTTTCTGAGCATCTTCTTTATTAATCTGATTCTGATTTAAAATGTCCTCAAGTAAAGAAGAATTTAGAGTTTGAAGCGGTAAAGCAGATAAAATGTGATATCGTTTTCCGCTGGTCTTTGCATCTGCCTGTAAAAAAGCATGATAGGGCATCATGGAGTTTTCCCGAAATATTTCCATGAGAGGAGAAGCCTTTTTTAAAAGCAGCTCAGCCATTTCTTTGTAATAAGATATTTCAGTTTTATGCTTCGTAAGATAATAACGTCCCTGTGTGTGATGTCCATAAATTGCCTCACCCTGAAGTGCGGCAGCACCGGAAACTTTTAATAAATGCATGAAGGTATGTCCGGTGCTTTCCTTTAAATAATAAGGAGAAATCTGACCTGTCATATACATAGGAATCCAGCTTTCAAGCCCAAGCATCATTTCGGCAAACGGCCGGTCGATTTGGTGAATCTGATGCAAATGTAATCCTTTCTTTAGCATACAGGCCATTCCGAACATCCACTTTTTAGAAAATTCCAAATCTTTCGCCATCTCTTCAATAGGCATATCACTATACATAATAACATCTTCCTGTGATTTAGAAAGAACCGTTGCTTTTAAAAAATCGAGTTCACTATTCATCATCTCTTTTAATCCAAAATAATTTTTAGAACCGGGAAACTGAAAAGGTGCCGTTGGGACTTTTAATTCATTAAAATGAATAACACGAATATAGTCATCTAAATTGAATTCATCCAATTTTTGCAGAAAATGGGATAAAGATTGCTGTTCTTTGTCTGTATTCGTATGCTTTGTTTGAAGCCAGTGTTTTAAAAGAGATAAATACATTTTTTCCTCTCGCAAATCTTCCAAAGAACAATCAAATAAATTTGCTAATATAGAAAGATCTGTTTTTTTCGTATATCTTTTTGTTACAAAAAGAGCAGTATTAACAAGAAAGAGTTCTGGATCAGCAGGCTGCCGTTCGCCGCTTTTTATGCGGGAAATATAAGAGGCATCATAATTTAAAAATCTGGCGAACTCTGAAGTATTTATTGACAGCATAGTAAATAAAGTATTCAAATTTGCCTGCAAAATAGAAAAATCAGCCGATATATCCGGTAAAAAACGCAGAAAATCAGAATGTACCGTTATGTCATTAATAGAAGAAAGATTTCTTTTTTGGGCAAGTTTAACGATACCGTAAATCAGTTGCTTTAAATTGTCACTTTCTACATCAGGTATTCGTTCTCCGGAACGATAGCGGCTGATCGTTGCGGCAGAAAGTCCGGAACTATCTGCAAGCTCCTTTGAGGAACAATCCAGTTCTTCCATATATTTTATTAAAATATCTTTAAAATCGGTCATCTTACCTTCTCCTAAATTAAAAGTTTAAATGAATCGAAGATTATGTACCAGGCTTTATGTGGTAGATTTTGTAATCCTGAAAGGTTTCATTTAATTCTATTATATCGTAAAAGCAGCAGACAAAAACCCATAAAGTATGATTTCTGTTTTGGCAATGACTGACTGGAAAGAATCAGAAAATATAGAGTGGAATTTTGTATAATGTAATTATCAAAAAACAAAGTATCAATGGATAAAGGAGGAACAGCGATGAAACGATGGAAAAAGATGATGGCATTTTGTTTCGCATTTTTAATGTCATTTGTGATGTTTGGAAGTTCGGTCGAAGCAGCAAACGGACCAAATGAGCAGGATTGGAGTAGTGCGTATATAGTGATTGATGATGGAAGTGCAAATCCTAAACAGCTTTATAACGCCAATAAATCAGTGACTATCAGCACAGTTAAAAACATCAGCTATGATAAAAAAACAAATACTCTTACTTTAAGCGGATATCAGGAAGCTGAAAAGAAAATTGTGGCAAATGAAATGGGGGATGATTTTAAAGTAAAGGTAGTGGGGAATAATCAGATACAGGGAATTGCTGTATGGGGTTACTTTTATGGCGGAAGCCTTACATTAGAAGGAAATGGGTCCTTAGAGATTAATAAAAACAGAGTACAGGGGGAACCGATTTTTTTAATGGCAGAAGAGGCAAACGCACAGTTTAAAGTAAAACAAGGGGTTACTTTAAAAGTGTATCGTGATAATAAATTTCCTTCTTCCGTAGTTGTTTCTTATTCTGCCGCGGCAAAAGATGGCATTGTATTTGAAGGAAATGATACATTAAACCAAAAAGTACAGAAAACATCACAAAAAGAAGCAAAACGGATGACTGCGGCAGTCTATGAGCTGGCAGACTTTATTCCATGTACGCCAAAAGACGATTCTGTAACAGGGATATATGGGGCTTTACGACAAGCAGGAAGCAGTGACGATGAACCATACTATAATATTTATAAAATACAGGAAGTTTTCCCTGAAATTTGGCTTGCTTCTATGCAGGATGAAAATGGAAATTATTTCTGGTCGAGCAATTTTACTATAAACACAAACGCACAGAAAATAAAAGCGTATACAACATCTGTAACATCATACAGCTTGATGATGCTAAATAAAAAGACATCTTCAGGTACAGTGTCGGATTATGTAGCATACTTTGATTATGATCAGCAAAAAAATGAAGAAGTATGTTCTATTTATAAAATTAGAAAGAAAGATAATAAAAATTATGCAATTCCAGTAGAAGGAGAACAAAACCAGCCAATGTCCATTCTGGATAAGTATGAGATAGTACCTACCGGGAGAATGTTTTACAATTATAACTTCAGTGGAGATATTTTGTATTCAGGCAACGGCCAGAATACAAAACCGAATATAGACACAAATAGTAATAGAAGGTTAGTATCTTCTATTCGTCTCTCCGGTATTTCCAAAAAAATTGCCGCAGGCAAAAAGCTTACTTTAAAAGCGACAGTTTTACCAAACAATGCATCCAATAAAAAGCTAAATTGGAAGTCCAGCAACCCAAAAGTTGCAACGGTAACCCAAAGTGGTATAGTCACCCTGAAAAAGAAAACAGGTGGTAAAAAAGTAACGATTACAGCAACAGCAAAAGATGGCAGTAAAAAATATGCTTCCTGGAAGATTACATCTATGAAAGGCATTGTAAAGAAAGTTAAGATTACGGGGAGTAAGCCAATAAAAGCAGGCAAGAAGCTAAAACTAAAAGCCAAAGTAACTGCCACAAAGAAAGCAAATACAAAACTTCTCTGGACATCAGGTAATGCAAAATATGCCACCGTAAATGCCAAAGGAATCGTAACAACGAAAAAATCAGCCAAAGGGAAAACTGTAAAAATTACAGCAATGGCAACTGATGGAAGCGGGAAAAAACATACTGTAAAAATCAAAATAAAATAAATTACTATTTAATTCATTAGGAAACAGACGAAAAAAGAAATAATACCATATCCCATCTGCTCTGTAGTCACTGTGTTTAAGATGCTTATCCGCATCTTAAACACGCTCCGAAGCCGCATCTGGGATATGGTAGTATTTCTTTTTTCTGTGTTTTGGCTCCAGAAGGAATGAATACTAATAGTCTTTTGGAGGGAGAAGGGGGAGAAGTCAGAAGTCTTCTACTTGCTCGGAAGATGTATTGTCAGAAGCTTAGGTGCTTTCTTTATATAACATACTCTATATAACATACTCTAATTCAAGAATACCTCGGTATTCTTGCTACAAGATGTGCATCATGCAATGTATGACACGCATTGATAAAAACGATATATTGCGACAATATAATGATAAATATATCATGTACAGCGATAGCTTGCAGTATCATCTTATCATCAGTGAAACTTAAAAAAGTCAGTATAGTGGAGAGAGTATCGCAAATGTAATGTGGAAGAAAGCAAAAATGCCGGCAGGCATACTTTCTGGGTAGCAGTAGACTTCTAATCTCTTCCCCTTATTTCCCCCAAAGACTATTGCATTCATTCCTTCTGGAGCCAACAAACAGAAAATAAAAAGAATAGACCATAGCAAATGTAATGTGAGAGCAAGTAAAAATGCCGGACAGGCATTTTCTACGCAGTGATATCTTTACATTTGCTATGGTCTATTCTTTTTATTTTCGTCTGTCCTCTCCTAATGAATAGTAATCAATCCATTCATCTAAGGTTCGTGGTATATAGTCTGAATACATGCAAAAACAGTTGAGCATATTACAGGGAATCGGCAGAGGTTCTTCATCGTATTTCCCCTGTTTTTTTGTCTGTCTTGTAATCTGGCAGAATTGCCGCACAAGCTGTTCATCGAGTGTATCATGTACGTGACCGTAGAGCATGTAGGTGAGTGGTTCGCCTTTTTTATTTCTGCGATACTGTCCGTTGTAACAGAAAATTGGGTAATGGGATAAGACTACTTTTCGGCGGTTATCATGCATCTCCGCATAAGGTTTTATCCAGACAAAGCGTTCTTTATTGAACTCGCTTTCTTTTAAATATCTGTCATGATTTCCTTTTATCATATAAAGTCTGCCGTTAAGCTGATTTAAAATCTCATTTGTCTGCTCTGCTTTTCCTACGGAAAAATCACCAAGAATCACCACCTCATCTCTGGTTCGCACTCTACTGTTCCACTGTTTTATCATATAAGCATTCATTTGTGCTACATCCTTAAATCCACGACAGTCCATTTGTGTGTTCAAACTCTCATGAAAAAAATGAAGATCCGAAATGTAATATCGCATAAAATTTCCTTTCTCTAATTGACCAACATCAAAGCAGTATAGTATAGCAGATGCTTCGTAGTCGCGGCGTGGAAAATGCCTGACCAGCATTTTCACTTGCTCCGAGGCGCATCTGCTATACTATACTGCTTTGATGTTCTGAATTTGATAAAGCTGGGGGCTTGGGGTTTCGGGCAGAAGACATCTGCTTGCTCAAAAGGCTCTTGGGTCTTACTCAACGGAACTTGACAAGCAGTCGTAAGAAACCATTCTTGGAATATTCAGAAAACTCTCGATTGAATTTTCAATATCCATTTTCATTGCCTTCGTCATCTCGCCCCACACACTCCCACATAAAAGATTTGGTATTCCAATTTAGCCAGTAAACAGAACCCTGAAAAGTTTATGATACCAGATGTGATGTCGAAGCAAGTGAAAATGCGATTCAAGCATTTTGCACGCAACGATTATCTTCACATATGGTATTCATAAACTTTTCAGGGTTCGTCTCCAGCCTAAACCTCCAAATCTTCTACAGAAATATTCTTTCCGGTAAGTCCGATAAAGGCTCCTTCTTCCCCACCTTCTTCGTGAGCGATGAGCCATTTATTCTTGGCAAAAAGTAATTTTTCTTCTGGCAATTTTTCTTTCTCTGCTTCTGCTCCAAGTGTTACACCTAGTGGAAAATTGGTTCCAAATGGTAAAACAACTCCCATCTTAAATGCGTAGTCATTCTCTTTTGTTCCGATCGGTACATAATGGAGTGTTGTTGCATACAGTTCTACTGCGGTTCCTGCCGGAACGAAAAATGCTTCTAACTGTGCTGTATCATATGTAAAGTCTTCTGTAATATCTGACTGATGACCTAGTAATAAAATAATATCTGTTACTGCAACATTCGCCTCAGAAGAACGATGATATTCTAATGCATTCAGCATCTTATTATGTCCACTGCAATATCCGATTTCTACGGAAAGTTCACCGTAAAGTGTGTTAGATAATTTCTGGCGGAATTCTGGTTCTTCTAACGGTCCGAAAGATGCTGCATATTCCACATCTTCTGGATAATCCATTTCTTCCAATACATTATAAATCTCTGAGAAATCAATGCCTGTTAAAATCTTTCCATACTTTCTAAAAGAAGTGTCTGTTACCTGTTTCACCTTCATTATAAAGTCCCCCTGTCTTTATATGCGGCTATCTCTTATTGGAACGCCGCCATATCTTTCTTTTTTCGGCTTCCTTAATCAGTTCATCTCTGAAATCCGGATGGGCAATGGAAATAAGCCCCTCTGCTCTCTCCCATGTTGAGCGCCCTTCCATATTGATCACTCCATATTCCGTTGCAAGAAAATATACCTGACTCCGCGGAGATGTAATAATATCTCCATTAAACTGCGGCAACACTCTTGAAAAAAGCTGTCCGCTTTTATCTTTATACGTAGAGCCCATACAGATAAATGCCTTACCCCCTCTGGCTGAAGATGCTCCGATTAAAAAGTCAAGCTGTCCTCCGGTACCACTGATCTGCCTTGCACCAAAGCTCTCGGATGATACCTGTCCATACAGATCTACAGAAACACAGCTATTGATGGACACCATATTGTCAATCTGGGCAATTACATCTGGTCTGTTCACATATTCCAGTGGATATGCTGCTACACCATGATTATCATCTAACCATTCATACAGTTCTGCTGAACCAATAGCTACACCAAATACACCCTTACCCTTATCGATTGTCTTCTTTTTATTGGTAAGCTTCCCTGCTTTATATAAATGCAGGTACGCATCTGAGCAAAGTTCAGTATGCATGCCAAGATCCTTAAGATCTGATTCCGCAAACAGTTCACCAACTGCATTCGGCATACTTCCAATTCCAAGCTGCAAGGTTGATCCATCACAAATATACGGTAGAATATTCTGTACAATCTTTCGATCAGTCTCAGTCGGTGCATAGCGCCTGACTGTCGTAATAGGTTCATGTCTTCCTTCTACGATATAATCCACTTCTGACACATGAATACATTCCCCATATCCACCATGGATCTTCGGCATATGCTCATTAACCTCTACAATAACAATATCTGCATTCTGCACGATAGGTCCGGCTACTCCGGTATTTACCGAATAATTGAAATATCCATGCTTGTCCATCGGTGAAACGCTGACCATTACTACATTGACATTCAGAAAATACTTATAATAGGCTGCATTATTGTGAAATACCATCGGAATATAGTAACATAGTCCTCTGTCACAAAGCTTTCTCTCATAAGCAGAACAATGCCATGTATGATAGACAAAATGCTCCTGACTTTCATCACATTCTGCCACTTCAATCGGTCCCTCCATAAGATTCCCTCGAATCTTTACATCAAAAAGTTCATCTCTTCTTTTAGCAAGAGCCCGATCTAAAAGAACCGGCTTTCCAAGTGAGCTGGTATAATCAACCCAGTCTCCACTCTTTACTACTTCTACCGCCTCTTCCGGTGTACAAAGCTTTTGTCTGTACTCAGTTGTAAAATCCTTTAACACCGTTGTCTCCTCTCTGTATTTCTCTCTTCTTTGCCAGTTATACTAGCATTTCTCCCAATTCTTTCACTGTTATTTTACCAAAATTTGTGCTAAATAACAAGAGGTAGATTGAAGATAGACGAAAACTTCGGAAAAACAAGTCCGAAGTTTTCAGAGTCAAAATTCCACAGCACAAAGTCACAAAATGCAATACTTATAAAAATTCTCTTTTCTTCACTATAGTTTTCTTACAATTCAGCGTAAAGTTTTACTTATAGAACCCTTTCTTCGTAAGATAAAAATAGTTAGACAGATTTATTTCTGGAGATTTTTATTTGAATGAAAATTGTAGACCTTTGGACAATCCCCCTCTTTCCCTCAAAATAAAATTCCTGTCACTATATAGGAAAAGTAAAAAATGAAGTATGTATTATTTTGAAACGAATGATAAAAGAATTATTCGCAACATATTAAATTTAATTTTTTCTTTGGGATTAACAGTGCGATTACAAAAATAATTTCAAGAATATCAGAAGATCTTAAACCTTCATTTTTTTGTGTAGAAAATATTATAAAATATCCTGCGCTACATATAGCGAAAGAAGAAAGTAGTAGAATATTGAATCCATTCCTTCTGGAGCCAAAACACAGAAAAAAGAAAAAATACCATATCCCAGATGCGGCTTCGGAGCGTGTTTAAGATGCGGACAAGCATCTTAAGCACAGCGACTACAGAGCAGATGGGATATGATATTTTTTCTTTTTTCGTCTATTCAGCTTTACAAATAAGAATTATTTATTCAGTTTTTTAGCTGCGATCATTGTCTCTACTACAGCTCTTACTACAGCTTCTAATCCTTCTTCATCTACAGTTTCTTCTTCTGGAACGCTTAATGCAGCTGTTACGATAGACATACTGTAAACTTCTTCTGCGTTACATCCGCGGCTTAAGTCGTTGATTGGAGCGTTAAGTCCCTGTAATACAGGTCCTACTGCTGTGTATCCGCCTAAACGGGAAGCAATCTTATATCCAATATTGGCTGCGTTGATGTCTGGGAAGATAAAGGTATTAGCCTGTCCAGCTACTGGTGAACCAGGACATTTTACTTCTGCTACTTCTGGTGATACAGAAGCATCGAACTGAATCTCACCTTCTACTGCTAATTCAGGAGCAGCTTCTTTGATCTTCTTTGTTGCGTTAGCAACCTTTGTTACAGAAGGTCCTTTACCTGATCCAAGTGTTGAGTAGGATAACATAGCTACCTTAGGATCAATACCGAAAATCTTAGCTGTCTTAGCGGATTCGATAGCGATTTCTACTAAGTCGTCTTCAGATGGATCAATGTTGATCGCACAGTCACCCATAGCAATCTTCTCGTCTCCTCTTACAAGGATGAAGCAGGAGCTTACGATGTTATTGCCTGGTTTTGTTTTGATGAGCTGAAGAGCTGGACGAACTGTGTCTGCTGTTGAATAAGTAGCTCCGCCTAACAGACAGTCAGCGCCACCCATTTTAACGAGCATGGTTCCAAAATAGTTGCTCTTAGAAAGAGCTGCTCTTACCTGTTCATCTGTCATCTTACCTTTACGAAGCTTAACCATCTCTGCTACCATAGCATCGATTCCTTCGTAGTTTTCAGGGTCAATGATCTGGCAGGCATCAATATTAAAGTTGCCTGCTTTTGCTGCAGCCTTAACTTCTTCTGGCTTACCAAGAAGGACAACGCCGAGAATTCCTTCCTGTGTCAGACGATGGGCTGACTCAAGAATCCTTTTATCTGTACCCTCTGTGTATACGATAGTACGAGGATTCTTCTTTAATGTTTCAATCATTTTTGTTAACATAAGATACCTCCCAAATATATCTTTGTCTGAAAAGTAGTATCAATAATAGTACAAAATACGCTACTTATATAGTAAGCCCTGTGCACATTTTTTTCAACAACGCATTGATATAATTTTTTGACTACATCATATAAAAGAAAGCACAAAAATGCATCGGAATTTGTATAAAAATCCCGATGCACCTTTCATTTTTTGATATTGTAATTATACTTTCTTGTAAATTGGGGAAATTCCTATCACATCTGATATAATTTATTCCAATGCTGCTTTTTGCTGCTCTTCTGCATCTTCCGGATTCTCATGGAAAATAGAATAGGCAATGTTAGTGGAATGGTCGGCGATTCTCTCAAGACCGATTACCATATCCGTAAAGATAAGACCAATTTCAACACCGCAGATACCTTTAGAAAGACGTTTTACCTGCTGGTTCTGATAATCAATCTGCATCTGATCTACGTCATTTTCCATATCAATAATCTGGTCAATGTCATCTTTTTTATTTGTAACGAACATTTCCATACTCTTATCAAAAAGCTCAAGTACTTCTTTGCACATGGTTGTAAGCTCTTCTTTACCTGCTCCGGTAAACTTCTCGTTAAGCTTACTTCTCTTCTCTGCATTCTCAAGAATATTGATCGCATGATCACCGATACGTTCAAGGTCGATAACAACATGGAACAATGCACCAATTCTTCTGGAATCGGCAAGTGGAAGCTCATAGCGGTTTACTTCTACAAGGTAGTCCGTAATCTCGCTGCTTAAGTAATCAATAATCTTTTCTCTGGCATTGATTTCCTTTGCCTTATCAAGATTCTTATCTGCTAATGCCTCCATAGAAGCAACAAGGTTTTCTCTGGCAAGACCTGCCATTCTCTCGATTTCCTGAATAATTTCTACTACGGCTGTAGATGGCACAAACTTGCTTGATGCCTTTCTGATATATTCAAGATGTAATCCGTTATCCTCTTCCTCACCTTCTTTATTTCCAGGAATAAGAAGCTTCGTAAGTTTTACAAACTGTGATGCAAATGGAAGGAAAATGATTGTCTGGAATACTTTAAATGCTGTATCTGCATTCGCAACGAAACGTTTCGCATTATCTGCTCCACCGAGAACAGAAATCGCATCCACGATCTGGTTTCTTGCAAAGAACAGAATTGTTCCGATAATAATCATACCTAATGCGTTAAATAAGAAATGTACCAACGCTGTACGCTTTGCATTCTTATTGGCATTCATTGCTGCCATAACTGCTGGTGTACAGGAACCGATATTTGCACCAAGAATAAAATACAGACAACTTCCAAGTCCTACAAGATGGGAATCTGCTAATAAAACTAATACACTGACCGTTACAGAGGAACTCTGTACTGCTACTGTAAAAATCAATCCGACAAGTAATGCGATAAATGGATTCTTCAGATAAGAGAACCAATGCATGATCACCGGATATTCCGGAATTCTGCTCAACGCACCTGTCATACTGTTAATTCCTAAGAATAATGCACCAAATCCAAAGATTACCTCTGAAATCTTTCTTGTTATCGGCTTATTGCCAAACATCATCAGGCAGGCACCTACAAAGATGATATACGGTGCAATGGCAGTCAGTTTCAAAGAAACAAGCTGTGCAGTAATTGTTGTACCAATATTGGCACCAAATGTAATACCAACGGACTGTTCCAATGTAAGAAGTCCTGCATTAACAAAGCTGACCTCCATAACCGTAGTTGCCCCGGACGACTGAATAATCGCAGTAAATATCGCACCAAAGAAAACTGCAACGAATCGATTCTTGGTCACACGATCCAAAATGACACGCATCTTGTCACCCGCAGCCTTCTGCAGCCCCTCGCTCATGAACTTCATACCAAATAAAAACAAGGCAAGTCCACTCAGCAGTTCTGTAAGCATAACTAACATGATATTATCCTCTCTTTTGTTTTCTACATAATTTTGTAATGATTTCTTCAGGTTTCTACTTAAATCTTACCCAAATTTTTACTTAACCATTACATTTTCTTTACATGCCATTATGTATTCTAATATATTTTATCCTAAAAGAAAAGTCAAATCTTTTGGCATTTCCGACTCGATTCTCATTACTTTTTGACAAAACGGATGTATGTATGTCAGTCTATACGCATGCAATGCTGTTCGGAAAATCCCCATTTCCGGACCATCCCCGTAAAAAGAATCCCCTAAAAGCGGACAGCCAATCGAAGACATATGAAAACGAATCTGATGTGTTCTTCCAGTTTCAATTACAAGAGATACAAGACTAAACTTTTCAAAACGCTTCACAACCCGAAAAAATGTCTTTGCTGTTTTTGCATTTTCACCCAGTCCTGCTTTCATTTTCAACTTATCTCCATCCTTAGTATCCCTCATCTCTTCCATTGGGATTTCAAGAACACCGTTCTCCGGAAGATTCCCTTTTACAAGCGCAAGATACTCTTTTACTAAAACGCCCGTCTTCCTTTGTCTAATCAGTCTTTCTGCTGTCACGCTGTTCTTTGCAATTCCTAAAATACCCGAAGTTTCTTTATCCAAACGCCCAATTAAATGTATATTACTTCTCTTATTATTGAAGCTTCCCTTCTCCTCAAAATATGCCTGCACCCCATTAATCAGGCTATCACATATATGCCCCTTCGATGGATGTGACACAATTCCAGCCGGCTTATCCACAAAAAGTAAATCTTCATCTTCATACAAAATATGGAGATTCATCTTTACCGGTGCAATTTTACTCTGCTTTTCCTGCGAATCTTCCAACATCACTTTTAAGAGCTGTCCTTCTTTTCCCCTCGTTCTTACTGTCACTCTTTCCTCATCCAGCAAAATTCCCCGCTCTTCATGCTTTACAGAGCGGACCTTTTTTGTTGTAAGCCCCAGCACTTTTTGCATCAGAAAAAGAACCTCTTTCCCATCGTCAGCAGGACCCAGCCGATATTGTAAAAAATGTGCCATCCTTACCTCCAGAAAAAATATATGAAACTTTTTTGTCAATTTTGCACAAACTTTTAAGTCTCTTAAAAAAATACATTAATAAACTTCAAATACCGTCGTGAAAAATTATCTGAAAAAAATAACTGAAAACACATTAAGCGTACATCAATTCATCCCCGAATGTCTCGACATTCTTAATGTAACCTTATACCCTATATAACCTGAAATTACTCCCACGACAGCTCCACCTAAAACATCTGTTGGATAATGAACATATAAATACATTCTGGAAAATGCAATAAAACAGGTTAAGATAAGTGCAATCTTCCACAGTCTTTTCTCCCCCGCTAAATAAAGCGCCACTACCGATGTAACAGATGCGGCAGTATGCCCTGATGGAAAAGAATAATCCTGTGGCTTTGCAATAATCAACTGAATCGCTGTATTCACATCAAATGGTCGTATTCTTGCGACAAGTGGCTTCAAGATTACATTACATAATATCAGATCCACAATTAATGCTGCCGCCAGAATCACTCCGCTTTTTCTCGTTTTTGGAATCACTAACAAGATTATTGTCAAAAGAATCCATATAAAACCTACATTCCCAAGCTTTGTAACATTACTCATGAAAACATCCAAAAATGTAGTTCGTATTTCCTGTATCAAATTCAAAAATTGTAATTCAATCCCCATAAAACCATTTCCTCCTATTCAAGAATTCCCATAAAGTAAAAAAGGCATAAACTTCAAAAAAGTTTATGCCTTATCTGCTTTCTTATAATGCCGGCGATCGGAATCGAACCGATACGGGAGTATAAGTCCCGCAGGATTTTAAGTCCTGTGCGTCTGCCAGTTCCGCC
>OGYI01000617.1_pt1 | contig 43420 bp, 32 predicted proteins | sample 1576521 | NCBI WGS metagenome assembly OGYI01 (sample SAMEA3541484, study PRJEB24748) | human gut metagenome | biome: human gut; feature: human-associated habitat; material: faeces | place: China | collected 2012
ACTATCACCTCGCCAGCAACTACCGAAGCCTGAACTATTTCAGCTATCTCATGGAATATAGCTGTCTGAAAACACTGTCCGGCAAGCACCGCTGTAAACTGTCCAAGATTTATGACAAGTACCGCATTGGTGAAAAGCGTTGGGGTATCCCCTACGAAACAAAAGCCGGAAAGAAAGTCCGCCGACTCACGAAGTTTAACGAGATTGACGGTAAAAAGTGTGAGGACATTGAACCGAAGGTTATTACGATTGTAGCCAAAGGACGCACTACAATAGATGACCGTCTAAAGGCCAGAGTGTGCGAATTATGCAGCAGAACAGACGTAAAACTGGAAGTCCATCATGTGAACAAGGTGAAAAACCTGAAGGGAAAGGAATCCTGGGAGCAAGTGATGATAGCGAAACGGCGCAAAACACTGGCGGTCTGCCATGACTGCCATCAGAAAATACATCATGGTTTCTAAAAGTTATTTTTGTAATGGAGCAAAGATGGAGAGCCGTGTGCATTGAGAAATGCAAGCACGGTTCGGGGAGAGGACTGCACAAACCTACCTTAGAAATAAGGAAAGGCGGTGCTTTCCTACTCTACTAGGGGGGCGACGGAATGATGATTCACTGTGGTTCCCCAATCCAATACGCCAACATCAATTCCTCCTACTGGCAGGAACATTTCTATGCGTTTGGGCGGCTTTAACCGCCCGGAAAGGAGTTTTACATGAACGGAAAAATTCAGAAAGTTGAAGCCGAGATTGAAAAAGTCAAGGCTAAAATCACAGCCCAGCAAGCGCGGCTGCGTGAGTTGGAGCAGCAGAAAACCGAACTGGAAAATACGGAAATCGTCGGCATGGTTCGTGGGCTGGACGTTTCCCCCGAAGAACTGGCGACGCTCATTCAGGCGATCCGCAGCGGCAAGGCTGGCGGTTCGCCTGTTGCTTTATCCGCAGAAAAGGAGGATTTGGAAGATGAAGAATAAGGTAATGAAAAAAATTTTGATGGTCATGCTGTCAGCTACGATGCTGATTGGTTCTGCCAGTGTGACTGCTTTTGCACAGGCAAATGAAAATGCAGAACAGACCGAAGCAACAGAGCAGGTCATAGAAGAACAGCCTGCAGAGCAGCCTGCCACAGAAGGAACACCGTTTTCTACACCGGGAAACGGACAGCTTGTGGGTGATAAGGAGAATGACAGTACCAAGCAGTTTCTGACTGTACAGACAAAGAATGGAAATACCTTTTATATGGTCATTGACCGTTCCGGTACTTCTGAAAATGTGTACATGATGTCACTTGTGGATGAAAATGACCTGGCAGAGTTCTTAGATGAAACCAAAGAAACGGAAAAGAAAGAGGAATCTGCGGTTGTTCTTCCAGAAACGACTACAACACCAGAACCGGAAACTACAGCACAGCCGGAAACAGAGGCAAAGCAGGAATCTGGCATTAACAAGATGATTGGATGGATTGCTTTGGGAGCAGTTGCAACGCTGGCATTGGGTGGTCTTGGCATGTTCGCTTTTGGAAAATTGAGAAAGAAAAAAGAGGACGGCATTGTAGAGGAAGGTCTGGAATTTGCTGATGACAGTTATATCAATGAAGATGAAGAAAATGCAGAGAATCAGCAGAAATAACAAAAAATCATAAGGTATGGAGAAAGGGCAGTTCTTTTGGGACTGCCTTTTTGACAGGAACAGGAGGAAAATATGGCAAAATTTTTAGTGATTGCAGAGAAACCAAGTGTGGCACAGAGCCTTGCAAAGAATTTATCTGCATATCAGAGAGAGGACGGCTATCTGGAAGGGAACAGTTGCATTGTCAGTTGGTGCCTGGGACATCTGGCAGAATATGCACCACCAGAAATTTATGATGAAAAATATGAAAAATGGCAGTTTGAGGATTTACCGATCATCCCGGAAGTATGGAAAGTGCAGGTATCAGAGGATAAAAAGAAGCAGTTTGAAGTATTGTGCAGCTTAATGAATCGGGAAGATGTGGCGTATCTGGTCAATGGCTGTGACGCCGGGCGAGAGGGAGAACTGATTTTTAAAAGAGTTTATGATCTGGCAGGCTGTCAAAAACCAGTGAAGCGTCTGTGGATCAGTTCAATGGAAGATGAAGCAATTCAGAAAGGCTTCCAGACCTTAAAGGACGGGAAAGAATACGTAGGTCTTTGTAATGCTGCGGTGTGCAGAGCGCAGGCAGACTGGCTGATCGGAATGAACGCAACGAGAGCCTATACAACCAGATATTTTAAACGCCTGGTGGTCGGCAGGGTACAGACACCAACGCTTTCCATGCTGAAAGAAAGAAAAGAGAAAATCGAGCATTTCAAGAAAGAAGCCTATTATAAGGTTTCTCTGTCAGATGGGAAACTTACAGTAACATCAGGAAATATCCAGTCTGAAGCAGAAGCAGACGAATTAAGAAAACTTTGTGATGGGGAAGAAGCAATGGTTACAAAAGTAAAAAAGGCGCAGAAACGAATTTCACCGCCGAAACTTTATGATCTGACCAGTCTGCAGAGAGAGTCGAACCGTTATTTTGGATACACCGCTCAGAAAACACTGGATATGCTGCAGGAACTGTATGAGGAAAAGATGGTTACATATCCGAGAACGGATAGCCAGTATGTAACGGAAGATATGAAAGAAACGGTAGAAACACTTGCAGATGAAATGACAGATTTTCTCCCATTTTTGAAATCTGAACAGTCTGGAGGAAATGCAGAGCGTGTAATCAATAATACAAAAGTATCAGACCACCATGCAATCCTGCTGACAAAAGAGGCAGTAGAAAAAGGTATGGGAGGACTTTCGGATGGAAAGAAAAATCTTATGATGCTGATCGGACAGCAGCTTGTACAGGCAACCGGAGAAGATTACCTTTATGAGCAGACTGAAATTTCTGTACAGTGCAAAGAACATGAATTTGCTACGAAAGGAAAGCTGCCTGTGCAGATGGGATTTAAAGAAGTGGAAGAAGCCTTTCGGAAATATTGTGTGAAGGATAAGAAATCTGATGAACCAGATAATAAGACAGGACTTCCAGAAGGGTATGAGGAGGGAATGATTCTTGTTTCTGTGAAAGCAGAGAAGAGTACCCATTACACTTCCCCACCGAAGATGTTTACCGAAGATACTCTGCTTGCTGCGATGGAAACAGCGGGAAATAAGGAATTTGATTCTGAAACAGAGAAAAAGGGACTTGGGACACCGGCAACCAGAGCTAATATTATTGAGAAACTGGTATCTTCCGGGTATGCAGAACGTAAAGGAAAACAGATTCTTCCTACGGCGGCAGGTTGTGAGCTGATTCATGTAATGCCGGAGAATCTGAAATCTGCAAGCCTGACAGCAGAATGGGAGAATCAGCTTCTGATGATGGAAAAGGGAAAAATTCGGGATGATGAATTTATGGATGGGATTGTATCTATGATTACTGAGATCCTTTCTGTATGCAGGGCGATTCCGGAAGAAGAACGAAGTCGTTTTCAGACTGCAAGGGAAGTAATCGGGAAATGTCCAATATGCGGTTCCGATGTATATGAGGGTAAGAGCAATTATTACTGTTCTGACAGAAGCTGTCCGTTTGCTTTATGGAAGTCAAATAGGTTTCTGGAAAGTATGAAAAAATCAATGGATAAAAAGATGGCTGTGGAGCTTCTGAAAAGGGGACGTACTCATGTAAAAGGACTGTATTCCAAGAAAAAAGACAGCAAATTTGATGCTGACCTTGTACTTGGGGTGGAAGATGGAAAAGCCAGATTCAGTCTGGAATTTCCTAAAAAGAAAACAAACAGCAACAAACAAAAATAATAAAGAACTGACGGAAGGAGGAATAAGGTTATGGCTCGATTGGAAGATATAAGAGATCTTGCAGAAGCACATGCATCCAGTATCAGCAGTTCGCCCAGGGACTGGATGAACTATCTGGATACCGCAGCCAGATTATACCGATACCCATTTATGGATCAGCTTCTGATTCATGCACAGCGTCCACAGGCAACTGCCTGTGCGTCGCTGGAATTATGGAATCAAAAAATGTTCCGGTGGGTAAACAGAGGGGCAAAAGGAATTGCCCTTATAGATGAAACCACGCAGAAAACAAGACTTCGATATGTATTCGATGTTCAGGATACCCATATGGTAAATGGTGGAAGAACACCGTATCTGTGGAAACTACAGGAAGAACAGCAGGAAGAGGTATTGCTTCACCTGGAAGAAGTTTATGGATTGGAAGCGAAAGATACGAAAAATCTTTCTGACGCTTTGATGGCAACCGCTAGGTATATGGTGGAGGAAAATCTGGAGGAGTATCTGGATGGTCTGTTGTATGTGACAGAGGGAACCTATCTGGAAGAACTGGAGGAAGATACCATCCGCAGTGAGTTCCGAAGTCTGTTGACGGACAGCATTTATTATACACTTGCTTCCAGATGCGGACTTGATCCAATGGAACGGCAGGAGGAAATGGATTTTGTACATATTACAGATTACAATCGCCTCTCTGTGCTGACATTCATTGGAAATGCCACAAGCAGAGCGAGTGAATTAGTTCTGGTGGATATTGGAAGATATGTACATCGCATTTCATTAGAAGAAATGAAAAAAGGTATTGAAAATTCAGAAGAAAGGAATTATAATAACTTCAACACGTTAATCCGTGAAAGCAAAGAAAACAATGATACTATAACAGAAAAAGAATATTCACAGGAAAATGAAGGAGGAAATGAGTATGGCACTGACATATCATCGCAAAGGGGATTACCTGTTTCCGAACCTGACAATTCAGGAAACAGAAGTACAAATCGGGAAATACGGAATGCTGCGGAGGACATTTCTGAAGGAGTACAAGAACAGCCTGTACCAGAGCCTGTTGCTGACCGGGAAATTGAACAGCCATCTGGAGGAGATCGAGAAAGCGGCACAGGAGAGATTGGAAGTACTGATGGAGAAACTGTTGGAGAAGAATCCGGCACCGTCGAAAGAGGAGAACCCGATGGCGTGGACAGCACATATGAACAGTCTGACGGCAACAGCGGAAGAGAGCATCTTGACGGAATTGGTATACAGTTAATTGAAGATACAAGTGAAGATCAGTTAAGTAAAGCAGAGGAAGAAATTGCCTCTGCTTTATCTTTGCCAGAACTTCCGTCTGTAAATGAACAGAAACGAGAAATTGAAAACAGAGTAGCTGCCCTTTATGCAGGAGAGATTGCCATTCCAAGTGAAGTGGTCGATGAGGTTTTAAGAACCGGAGGAAACCGAAGCAAGAGCCAGCTTCGTATTATCTATAATTTTATGAGCGAACAGACACCGGAGGAATATACGGAGTTTGTGAAGCGGGAGTATGGGACTGGTGGAAAAGGCTTTGAAATCAATGGTATGGAGTATTCGGTCTGGTTTGATGAAACCGGATTGCAGATTGCAGTAGGACATACGGTTACGGATCAGATTCTGGATAAGGCGTTTTTATCCTGGGAAGATGTGAGTGGACGTATCCATCAGCTTTTGAAACAGGGTGAATATGCACCGCAGTCTGTACTCGATGTTGCAAGGGAGAACGCAGTAAAGGAACATGCCCAGGCACTTGCCTATATGAAAGCGGATATGGCAGAGGGTGTAGCGGAACTTGTTTTTGATGAAGAGGATTTACCATATCTTCGCAGTATTTATCCGGAAATAACAGATTATCTGGAAGAAAAGTTGTCAGATTCGCAGTGGCTGTCAGATATGAATGAGCGTCTGGAAGGACTGGCAATGGCTTATGAGGAAGATAGAAGCATTATGCGGTTCCGTACCTATAACCCAGTCAGAATATCCAGTCAGTTCCAGAAATTTGCAGCAGAAGTGGTTCCATACAGTGCCAGGGAGGAATTTGCATGGCAGGAACATAAGGTGTTTATTACTCAGGATGAAATAGACGCTTTTCTTGCCGGTGGAGGCCCTTATTCTGATGGCAGGCTTTCTACCTATTCGTTTTATCTTCTGAATGAAGATGATAAAGCGAGAACAGATTTTATTAAGGAAAAATACGGTACAGGTGGTTGTAGCCACGCTTTATGTGGTGCAGATAATTCCCATGCAGATTATGACGGAAAAGGGTTGAAACTGGAGAGAGGAACCTATGGGAATCCAGATACTTCGGTGTTGCTTCCCTGGGCAAAAGTGGCGAAAAGAGTCGGTTATCTGATTGATAATCAACAGTTTTTACATTCTGCTGATTATTCCCGTATGCCAGATTATGAAAGGGAACGAATTGCAGGGAAAGTGATCAGCTTTTATGCAAGACTGCCAGAAGAAATTGAGCGTCCATTTAAACAGGATTTCTTCAATGAAGAAGCAAAAAAAGAATTACCTGCTATGCTGAATGATTCGGAACAGGCACAGAAACTGTTACAGGCGATGGACGATGCACTGGCAATGCTGCCATTGGATTTTGAATCAGTAAATGAAACTTATGAGAAGAAATTACAGCTTTTAACAGAAGTACATCAGTATGTGGAGGGCAGCTATACGATTTTCCCGGCACAGGAAGTAGCAGAGCAGACGGAAGGCTTGACAGGATACCAGATGTCTTTATTTGACATTATGAGTAATTCTGAACCAGAGGAAATTACGGAAGAACCGGAAGTAGAAGAATCGGCTGCAGAAGTGGAAGAGATACAGAATGAAGAACCAGAGGCAGATCCGCATATGTCCTTTGAAGAAGCAAAAGAATTGTGGGAAGATGGCTTTTATGAGGATGATTATGTATTAAAAAGTCGTGTAGGCGAACTGATCTATGACAGTATGGATACAGTTGGAAAATCTGTAGAGGATTTTTCCGAGGAACAGATGGCGGTTATCCGAAAGCTGGCTGAACAGGAGCGTATGTTAGAACCAGTATTGAATCCAGACTTTTCACCGGAACAGATGCAGTTGGTTTCTGACATTTTGGAAAAACTCTGGAATGATAATGGCAGATGGCAGGAGGATATGATCGAGCCATATACAGATCATGTCATGAATCCAGAAGAAATTACCAGAGTACGACAAGAACTGGATTTACAAGAATCAGAGTCTGAGCCAGAAGATGTAGTTGTACAGGAACAGTGGGACGAGAATGTATTTGAATATCAGGGGTATCATTTTGAACCAGTGGGGATTCTTCCGCAAGGTCTGGAAGGGAAAGAACTGGTAAACCAGACAAGAGGAAATACAGAATTACATTTGACTACCTACGAGCGAGAAGATGATATTTTATATTCCTATGCAGGATTTTACAAAGCAAGTGGTTCATCAAAAGCTGATATTTTCCGGTGTATGGAAACTGGACGAAATTATATTCCAGGGGAGAACGAACTGTTTGGCTATGAGGGAGAATTTTTGCAATATCTGCAGAATGAACAGGTGCAGGAACAGGAACCTCATAACTTCCATATTACGGACGATGACCTTGGTGCTGGCGGTCCGAAGGCAAAGTTTAAAGCAAATATGGAAGCTATCCGGCTACTGAAAGAACTGGAACAGGATCAGAGATTAGCAACACCGGAAGAACAGGAAGTGTTGTCGAGGTATGTTGGATGGGGCGGTATTCCCCAGGCTTTTGAAGAAAGAAACAGTGCCTGGGCAGAGGAATATACACAGTTAAAAGGAGTCCTTACGCCAGAAGAATACAGTGCAGCAAGGGCATCAACGCTGAACGCTTTTTATACTTCTCCAACAGTCATCAAGGCAATGTATGAAGCACTTGGAAACATGGGACTGAAACAGGGAAATATCCTGGAACCGTCCTGTGGAGTAGGAAACTTTATGGGACTTTTACCGGAAAGTATGAGTACCACAAATATGTATGGTGTAGAGCTTGATCCGGTTTCCGGGCAGATTGCAAAGCAGCTTTACCAGAAGAACAGGATTGCAGTACAGGGATTTGAGGAAACCAGTTACCCGGACAGTTTTTTTGACTGTGTGATTGGAAATGTACCGTTTGGGGCGTATCAGGTCAGTGACCGCAAGTATGACAGATACCATTTTATGATCCATGATTATTTTATTGCAAAATCCTTAGACCTGGTACGTCCGGGAGGAGTGGTGGCAATTGTCACATCAAGCGGTACAATGGATAAACAGAATCCGGAAGTCCGACAGTATTTTGCAAATCGGGCTGATCTGCTTGGGGCAATCCGCTTACCGAACAATGCTTTCCAGAGAAATGCCAATACCAGTGTGGTTGCGGATATTCTGTTTTTTCAGAAAAGGGACAGGGCTGCAATCACAGAGCCAGACTGGGTACAGTTAAAAACTACACCAGAAGGCTATACAGTCAATTCATATTTTGCCGACCACCCGGAAATGGTACTTGGGGATTTCACAACAGAAAGTACCCAGTACGGAAAACAGGAAGTGACGGTAAAGGCAAAAGAGGGAGCAGATCTGGCAGAGCAGTTAAAAGAAGCGGTAAAGCATATCCAGGGAACTATTACAGAGCAGGAGATCTCGGATACGGAATTGGAAGAACAGGTGGTATCCATACCGGCAGATCCGAACATTAAGAACTTCAGCTTTGCACTTGTCGGAGAGGATATTTATTACAGGGAAAATTCTGTTATGAATAAGATGGAACTTCCCGTTGTGACAGGCGAACGTGTCAGAGGTATGGTTGCCATCCGGGATGCAACAAACAGGCTTCTGGAACGGCAGTTGGATGAATGCAGTGACGAAGAGGTTGCCAGCTTACAGGCTGAGTTGAATCAGGTTTATGACAGTTTTACTGCCAAGTATGGACTACTCAGCAGCAATGCAAATAAAAGAGCGTTCAGCATGGACAGCAGCTATTGCCTTTTGACTTCCCTTGAATTTCTGGATGAAAAGGGCGAGTTGAAGCGGAAAGCAGACATATTTACGAAAAGGACGATCCGCAGGGCAGAGCCGGTAACATCGGTAGATACTGCAAGTGAGGCACTGGCGGTATCTATCGGGGAAAAGGCGAAAGTGGATATTCCTTATATGATGGAGCTTACAGGGAAAACAGAGGAAGAGGTCACAGAGGAGCTTACAGGTGTTATCTTCAAAAATCCGCTTACAGATAAATGGGAGCCATCCGACGAGTATCTTTCCGGGAATGTCAGGGAGAAGCTGAACGTTGCAAGGCAGTTTGCAGAAAATCATCCGGAATATATGGTTAATGTGCAGGCACTGGAACGGGTACAGCCGAAAGACCTGGATGCTTCCGAGATTGAAGCAAGGCTTGGTGCAACATGGATTTCTCCGGACTATATTACAGAGTTCATGGCAGAAACATTCCATACACCACGACACCATATCAATTATGAGCGTATTAAAGTGCAGTATGCGGAAGTGACTGGACAGTGGAATGTAAAGGGAAAGAATGTGGATAGCAGCAATAATCCACTTTCCACATCAACTTATGGAACACAAAGGGCAAATGCTTATAGATTGTTGGAGGATGCGTTGAATCTGCGTGATACAAAAATTTATGACACAACACATGATGCGGATGGGGAACACCGGGTACTGAACCGAAAGGAAACTACTCTGGCGCAGCAGAAGCAGGAACTGATCCGGGAGGAATTTAAAGAGTGGATCTTTAAGGATATGAGCCGACGGGAAACGCTCTGCAAGATTTATAATGAACGGTTTAACAGTGTAAGACCAAGAGAATATGATGGCAGTCATATCCAGTTTGTCGGAATGAATCCAGAAATTAAGCTGATGGAGCATCAGAAAAATGCGGTGGCACATATTCTTTATGGAAATAATACCCTGCTCGCACACTGTGTAGGTGCAGGCAAGACATTCCAGATGATCGCAGCCGGTATGGAGAGCAAGCGTCTGGGACTGGCACAAAAGAGCCTTTATGTGGTTCCAAACCATTTGCTGGAACAGTGGGGAAGCGATTTTTTACGCTTGTATCCGGGAGCAAATGTTCTGGTGGCAACAAAGAAAGATTTTGAACCGGCAAACAGAAAACGGTTCTGTTCCAGAATCGCAACAGGGGATTATGATGCGGTCATTATTGGACACAGCCAGTTCGAAAAAATCCCGCTTTCTAGGGAAAGACAGATTGCATTGCTTGAAAATCAGATTGCAGATATTACATTTTCTATTGAATCAGCAAAGACGCAGGTAGGAGAGCAGTATACCGTTAAACAGATGGAAAAGACGAAGAAAACCCTGAAAGCAAAACTGGAAAAATTAAATGACCAGACACGAAAGGATGATGTTGTGACTTTTGAGCAGTTAGGCGTGGACAGGCTGTTTGTGGACGAGTCACATTATTACAAAAATCTTTTTTTATACACTAAAATGCGGAATGTGGCAGGCATTTCACAGACCGATGCACAGAAAAGTTCAGATATGTTTATGAAATGCAGGTACATGGATGAGATTACCGGGGGAAAGGGAATTACGTTTGCAACGGGAACACCCGTATCAAACAGTATGACCGAATTATACACCATTATGAGATACCTCCAGTATGATACTTTAATGAATATGGGAATGGGGCATTTTGATTCGTGGGCAGCTACTTTTGGAGAAACTGTTACGGCAATCGAATTGTCACCGGAAGGGACGGGCTATCGTGCAAAAACACGATTTGCCCGTTTCTTTAATCTTCCGGAACTGATTTCCATATTTAAGGAAACAGCAGATATTCAGACTGCGGACATGTTGAATCTTCCTGTACCGGAAGCAGAATATATCAATGAAGTATTAAAACCGAGCGATGAGCAGAAAGAAATGGTGGAAGCATTTTCAGAACGTGCAGAGCAGGTTAGGGGAGGTGCGGTAGATCCAAGGGTAGATAACATGCTTAAAATTACCAATGATGGAAGAAAATGTGCATTAGACCAGAGGCTTTTAAATGATATGCTGCCAGATGCAGGGGAAAGCAAGGTAAATGCCTGCGTGGAGAATGCTTTTCAGGTATGGGAGGACGGAAAAGATACACAGGCTACCCAGCTGATTTTCTGTGACCTCAGCACACCGAAAACTGACGGAACATTCAATGTTTATGATGATGTGAGAAATAAGCTGGTGGAACGGGGAATCCCGAAAGAGCAGATCGCATTTATCCATGAGTACAATACGGAGGTGAAAAAAGCGGAGCTGTTTGCAAAGGTGCGGGCCGGGCAGGTAAGAATCCTGATGGGTTCTACTCCAAAACTCGGTGCTGGTACCAACGTCCAGGACAGACTACTTGCACTGCATCATCTGGACTGCCCTTGGAAACCGTCAGATCTGGAACAGCAGGAGGGACGTATTCTCAGGCAGGGAAACCAGAATGACAAGGTAAAAATCTTCCGGTATGTAACGGAAAATACGTTTGATTCGTACATGTGGCAGATTCTGGAAAACAAGCAGAAGTTTATTTCACAGATCATGACCAGTAAATCCCCAGTGCGTGCCTGTGAAGATGTAGATGATACAGCTCTATCCTATGCAGAGATCAAAGCACTGGCAACAGGAAACGAGTACATCAAAGAAAAAATGGATCTGGATGTGCAGGTAAGTAAACTGAAACTTTTGAAAGCAAACCACACCAGTCAGATCTATCGTCTGGAATCGGATATTGCAAAGCGGTATCCGGTACAGATTACAGCATTAAAAGAGAAGATTGCCGGTATGCGTGTGGATGCAGATGTAGTAAAAGGAATAGATTTGCAGGATAATGACCACTTTGCAATGACAGTTGGTGGAAAGCTGTATACCGATAAAAAAGAAGCGGGAGTTGCACTCATTTCAGCAGCATCCGGCTTGAAGTCCGTAAAATCAGCAGGGCAGATCGGAGAATATCATGGTTTTGCACTTTCTTCAGAATACAATTTCCTGTCGAATACTTATACCCTGACGATCAAGGGAAAATGTTTTTATAAGATTGAGTTCGGAAAGGATACTCTGGGCAATATCCAGAGGATTCATAATGCACTTTCTGCAATCGAGAAAAAGCTGGCAGATACCGAGCAGAATCTGGAAACGGTACAACAGCAGTTAAAGACCGCACAGGAAGAGGTACAGAAGCCATTCCCGAAAGAAGCGGAACTGAGTGAAAAAATGGAACGTCTGGCAGAACTAAATGCCATGCTGAACATGGATGAGAAAGGGGGAGAAAATCTTCTGGCAGATGAGGGCATTGGGGAAAATCCGGAAGTAAACGTGACAGAGGAACGACAGGACAGAATTGCTGACAGTGTTCATAAAACATCTATTCTGGAAAGACTGAAAGAACAGAAACAGCAGGAGCAGACAGGCGAAATACAGCAGAAACCAAAAAAGAAACACGAACAGGAGTTATAAAGGGTATCCCGTCAGAGTGACCATAGCTTTGGCGGGATTTTTCTATGGAGGATTTGATTATGGCAAACAGAGAAGAACAGTTAAAGCAGATTACAGAGCAGTTGGAACAGGGTGTTGCAGAAATATTCACATCAGAAAAATATACGGAATATCTGAATACAATGGCAAAGTTCCATAATTACAGTTTTAATAATACATTGTTGATCGCTATGCAGAAACCGGAAGCAACACTGGTAGCGGGGTATCAGGCATGGCAGAAGAAATTCAACCGACAGGTAAAAAGAGGGGAAAAAGGCATCCAGATTATTGCCCCGGCTCCGTTTAAAGAGAAACAGGAGATTGAAAAAACTGATCCGGAAACAGGCGAGATTGTGATTGGGAAAGATGGACAGCCGGAAACAGAAGTAGTAGAGCGTGTTATTACAAAATTCCGGGTTACGACAGTATTTGATGTCAGCCAGACCACAGGAGAACCGATTCCAGAGTTTGAGGTATCAGAACTGGATGGAGATGTTTTGATCTACCATGATTTTATGGAATCATTAAAAATGGTTGCCCCGGTTCCTATCCGTTTTATTGAGATTGATGGGGAGGCGAAAGGCTTTTATCAGCTTGTCGATAAATATATTGCTATCCAGCCTGGCATGAGTGAGGCACAAACCATGAAAACAGCGGTGCATGAAACCGCACATGCAGTATTGCATGATCGTGATCAGATGGAAGCAGAGGGCATCGTAAAAGATCAGCTTACAAGGGAAGTAGAAGCAGAAAGTGTTGCCTATGTGGTATGTAACCATTTCGGACTGGACACATCGGAGTATTCTTTTTCCTATATTGCAAGCTGGTCTTCCGGTAAAAATATGAAAGAGCTTCGTGCTTCTATGGACACCATCCGTAAGACTTCTGCTGATATGATCGGACAGATTGAGGAAAAACTCAAAGAACTTCAGATAGAAAGAGCAGAGCAGGAAGCAGATGTTGTGGAGCAGACAGAAGAAATGAGTGCCATGCAGTATGCAGAACAGACTATTAATCGTCTGGAGCAGGAACGGACGATTTTCAGCAATGACCAGAGAAATCTTATCGTGAATTTTGCTTATAAACTGGATGATAGGGAAGCAATGGAAAAACTGGCAGAGAATCTTGCAGAATCTATTCTGAATGGAAACAGAGAAGCGGTACTAAAATTGATTGGAGAAGCGGAGGAACAGATTAAAAGTCTGCCGGATTCGATGATTGGTTTATCAGAATTGCATGAAGCCGGATTTTATTCAGAAAGTATGCTTCCGCTTACCAGGGAACGGGCAGTGGAATTGCACCATGAGGGAGTAACGGTTTATGGACTGACCGGAGCAGTTGGTGGTCAGGAACAGTCGCAAAGAATTATGAATCTGGAATTGGATATTTTACAGCATGACGGGTTATTCGGAGTGACGAAATTTGAATGGGAAAATTACCGGAGAAGTCAGAAAACGATTATGACACCGGAAGAAAAAGCAAAGATCAAAGAAACGCTTCTTCTGGAAAGTGATGGAAAACGTTATGGTATTTATCAGATTAACAGCGGACAGGAAGAAAGAGGGTATCAGTTTTTAAGTCTGGAAACGGCAAAAGAAATGGGATTTACCGTAGATGGCAAAGACTATCAGATGGTTTACAGTGAAAGACTGAGAGATGCTACGACACTGGACAATCTCTTTGAGCGATTTAATATAGAGCGTCCAAACGATTTTACCGGGCATTCCATGTCAGTCAGTGACGTAATCATTATGAATCGGGGTGGCAGATTAACTGCATACTATGTAGATTCCTTTGGATTTACAGAATTGCCGGACTTTGTGGCACAGAGAGCTGAAATGTTAAATGATAATCCGGTAAAAGCATATCCAGAAGTTTATATGGGAACTTTGGAAAAAGCTATGCAGGAGAGAAATGTAGATGCTTATCTGGATTCCAGAAAACTGAACATTGATTGTAAAAATGCTATCGAACATGCAATCGCAGAGGGATTCGACGGTATGCGTTTAAATCCAGATGTTGCAGTAGGTGTGGTTGAAAAATACGGGGAAGAACGGGCTGCATTTGTTCTGGCAAATACATTGAAACAGCTTTCCTATGATGGTAGATTTTCTGATGGCAATAAACGGTGGGCAGATGGCATTGATATTCCGGAAAATATCAGCCGGGGAATGGATCTGAACAGGGACTATATTGTGGGCAGCCATCCTGCAGTCCTGAATGGATTTATTGATATGGCAAGAAAAGAAATCCGTACCCGGAAACTGGAAGAGGTGCTTGGTGTGAAAAATCAGCATATCACTGAAACTACAAGAGGGTATGAAGCAGAAGGACATACAGGCACCTGGTATGCGATGGATATGAAAACATATCATGGGGAGCGATTCTTCCAGATGCGAAATGAGGAATACGGTCAGGACGTGGCAGATATTATCGTATCGGAAAATGGGACACTGGTGGCAGAGGACATCTGGTATGGATTTGATGAAGGAGCCAGGGAAGCTATTTCAGAATATCTGGAAGAAAATGGTGCAACGGTGTATGACTTGATAGATCTTCCAGACCAGGCAACAGTCATCTTAGCAGACGGAACAGTTATGAAAATCATGGAACAGCAGCCAATCAGTACAGATACATGGGAGCCGACACTGACCGGACAGAATCTGCGGGGTGAAGAACAGAAATTCAGCTTTTTCGAGATACATAAAGTCAGAGAAAATAATGGCATTGACCTGAAAATGCCAGAAAATCATTATATTGACCAATATTATGTGATCGAAGATCTGGCAGCAAAAGGTGGGATGAAGATCGAGAGATATAAGGATCTTGGAGCTGCCCTTGGAGCATATTACTCTCTGCCTAATCATAAAATGAAAGCTCTTGGAATTGAAAATACAGCACCGTTGCGAGGTAGTCTTGATTTTATTCAGTGTAAGAATGGAATAGATACATTGATTTATGATTGCCAGGAAGTGGAAGGATGGCTGAATCCGCAGATATACAATACTTTTAAAGAGATAGGAAACAGTCTGGCAGTGCATGATACAGAGATAGCATACCAGATTGGAGATCAGTATTTTACAATTCAGACGGTAGAAGATGGTTATGATTATACATTCTATGATAAAGATTATCTGGAACTGGATGGCGGCGTTTATGATGATCCGACTATTTCTATTACTGAAGCAATGGAGAATATTTTGGAAGAGGAAGGACTTTCGATAGAAGATGCAAGCGTGATGGATTATGAAGAAATGTATGCAGAAATTGAATATGCAGAAGAAGAGAGACTGGAGAAGATACAATTTGAACGTACTTGCCCAAAGGCTTTTTTTGATGGTTATGACAGGGAAGCGGCATTAAAAAGTTATGAGGGAATAACCGTACAATTTAAAATGTCGGGTATATATTTAACAGTGCAACCGACGGAGGATGGCTATAAATACCTGGTTTATGATCAGGAACTTCATGAAATTTCAGGAGATGCCTGTGGAAATCCAGAAGATTCTATTCAGAAAGCAATGTATGCCAGCTTGAAAAATGAAGGATTGGAAGATGTTGAATGTGTAAAAGTTGATGACAGGGAGTTTCGGGATAAGGTAATCAGTCATTCTAAGGAAGTGCTGGCCAGTGGAGATGTTCGATTCACTTCGGAACTTGGCAGATGTGAAACAGCATTGAATGGGATGGACAGGGCAGAAATTGAATATGAAGTTTTATTTCATGCAAGAGCTGTTCTGGAAGAAATGGGACTGGAAAATGAAGTTACATTGATTGGGGCGAGAGTACATGGTTCCAGAAGCAGAGATGACCTGTATCGTGCAGATTCTGATCTTGATGTGGTGCTTTCTTATCGAGGAAATATTCGAGAGGATAGTTTTTTTAACGAATTGAATTCGTATGGTATGGCAATAGCAGGCATTAAAGTAGACATTAACCCAATCTTAGAAGAAAGAATTACTTTGGCAGAGTATATAAAGGAATCGGAAGCCTATCTTGATCAGCAGGAAATCAGGAAACTCGCAGTGGACTTGGATAATTTTAGTTATGAATGTGATACTTATGAATATAAAGATACCGTTGAAAATAGGGAAGAACAGGTTGAGAAACTCACAGAGGATATTTTGAACAAGGAGACAGCAGGTTTAAAAGACTGGCTGACTGAGGTGGCAGAAGAATCGGATATAGACAGCGATGTAGTCACTGCCCAGTCATTACTTTCACGTCTGAAAAATGCAGAAACACTTTCTGTTTTTACCAGACAGCCAGAGCAGAAACAGCCGGAAGACACGATCACTTTTTATGTTGCGGAGTGTATGGAATTTCCTGTTATGGGTGAGTACCACGAAAATCTTACTTTGGAAGAAGCCTTACACATTTATGAAACCATTCCCGCTGAACGTATGAATGGGATAAAAGGTGTTGGATTTGAACTGCATGATGGAAGCGATTATGACGGACCGTATGATCTTATGCGACTGGGAAAAGTTGACCGGGAAGGTGTGGAGATGATTAAACACTATAAGGAAAGTCCATTAGTTCAGAAAGCAATGGATGATGTGGAAAAATATTTTGCCAGGAAGCAGGAACTTACAAAAAGAGCAGAACAGGTAGTTGGAGATAAGCCTATACAGAAAGAAAATGTTTCACATCCAAAGAGCAGAAAAGAATCTGTTCTTCAGGCACTCCGGGAACGTCAGGCAAAAATAAAAGAGCAGGAACAGACTGCAACGAAAGAAAAATCCAGAACACATAAGAAGGGAGAGGTGTCATTATGATGGTAAGATTTGAGGAAGATGAATATATTGCTGTTGCGATTTTTGATGCGGGTGACAGGATTCAGACAATGAATGCTATGGATGAAATTTTTTCCTATCTGGATGAAGATATGAAGTATCTGATATTTACAACAATTCAGAAGCTGTATTATCTTAGCGATGAAGGATACAAAGAGCTGGAAAGAACCGTAGAGATTTATAAAGCAGACTTGGAGGTGGATGGAGAATGAGTAGAAGTCAGTTTGCAGTTTATCAGTTAAAAAAGAAGCCGGAATTGAGAAACCTTCTTTTCCGTACCGATCTGGAATCTGATCCTATGAAGAACTTGCACAGGATCAGATTCCTGTGCAGGTGAAAAATTATGAACAGGTGTATCTTGGAACAATGAAACCGAGAGAAACGCCAGAGCAGATAAAAAAGGAGCTGGAGAAGAAACAACCACATAATTATAAAGGTCATGCAATCAGTACCAGTGACGTGATGATCTTGAATGATAATGGTATCACGACTGTTTACTATGTAAATAAAGATGCTTTTATAGAGATTTCTGATTTTATGAAAGTTGCATCTTCGGAAAACGGTGGACTTACGAAGGATACAGTTGGCTATGAAATAGAGGGAAAAGACGGATCATGGGAAGTAATAGATTATCTGCTGGTAGAAGGCAAGAATTATTTCCTTATGGAACATGAGCAGTATGGGAAAGATGTTGCGTATGTAGTTTTGAACCAGGACGGCAAAGTGATTGTAGATAGCACATATAATGGATTTGATGATGCAGTAAAACAGAAAATTCTTGATTCTCTGCATCCACCAGTGCAAGAACAGACAGAAAATAGTAAACCGAAACTGGATAACTGGCAGAAGTATCTGGAAAATGGGGAATACCTGAGAAGTGCGGAAATTACAGAGGAAGCAAATTATAATATGATTGACGGACTTAGAAATAATTCTGCACCGAAAGATAAAAAGAAGCGTCCAAAAGAATCCGTTCTTGCGAAGCTGAATGAGAAAAAGGAAGAAGTTGCCAAGCGTAGTGGACAGAAAGCAATGCAGCAGATAATGGGACAAGACGTGGAGCGTACAAAAAAATAAAAATGAGAGGCTGGTCACAGTTGTGGCTGGCTTCTTTTTTTGCATAGAAAAAGACTGGCCAGTGCCGAATAATCAGTTAGGGCTAGTCTTTATAGTGTGTTGCAATATCTTCAATTTTACAATCCAGAATATTACAGAGAGTGTTGATGGTGTTCATACTGACACCTTCATTATTCTGCAAACGATGTATCAGGGACTTACTGAAATGATATTCTTTGTGAAGAGTGTATTTTGTGATACCTCTTTCCTGCATGGTAAGCCACAATTTATCATATTTAATCAACGGCTATCTCCACCTTTTTCTTGTCTTTCCCTCATTATAGGGTTAAGATAGAAAGTAACAAAGGTTCTGTTTTCGGAACCCACATCAATGAGGAGGAGATGGATTGAAAAAGCAGAGGATAAAAGGAATTGTACTGGTAGTTGTTTGTTTCATATGTGTATTGTGTATATGTAGTGGGTTTTATAGAGTGCAGTCGAAGGAACTTTCGGAAATTCCTGATGCAGTCAATAGTACGAGATTTAACACTACGGAACATTTAACAGTTGTAGCAAATCAGGAGGAAATTGCTGATAAAAAGGAACTGGCAAAACAGATTATAAAAATGTGCAGGGAAAATTCTTTTCAGTCTATAAAGTTTTCTTATGATATGGTATGCCCGACAGAATTACAGATCAATGTATATAAGACGGAAAACGACTTTAACGATAATAAGCAATTCTGTGAGATAGCATATTTATCAGATGAAGAAAATGGGGAATATGATATTATCCACAACCCTGAAAAATTTATATTGTATGTAGATGGAGAAAAGGTAGAATAGAGAAATAGAGGTTTGCTTCCCTGGATTTAAGGAAGAACCTCTATTTTTATGAAAAAAAGTCGGTTATGATTTTTCTTGTGTATGTTCACGCTGGCGATTTTGAACTTGTGAGGTTCCAAGAATAATATCTACATTGGAACACACTGTACGGAGTTCCCGTTCATGTTCCCGTCGGGCATTAAAGTCTTCACGTTGCATCGTCTGTAATTCTGTTAAGCGATTCTTTTCCTCACGCAGCATTTTTAATGTAGGAAGTTTATTGCCCTGTGATTTTTCTTTGAGTATTCGGAGGGCAGATTCATAGAGTGTAAGTTCTGCCCGGTGATCATCATAAAATTTTTCTTTGTTCCGACTTTTGCGGTAATCAGAATATATAGATTTATTGGCAAGATACTGTCCGGTATAATGAATCTGTTCATTGACATTCTTCAAAGTATTCTCTGTGGATTTTAGTGTATTTCTTGCATCAGTGCTTTGAGCAGAGGCATCGGAAAGAGCTGCATCTAAATCTGCCTTGGATTGAAAGCCATGTTCCTGTACATAGGCAACTGTCTGAGCCATCATTTTCAGGTTAGACAGTTTTACTTTTTGAGCATACGCCTGACTCTGCTGTGCTTTAATACAATGCTGCAAATCTGTTACCAACCGTAAATCAGATTTTATAAAGAGGAAAGTATGTGGAGCTTCTGTAGTTGTAGCAGTGTAGGCAGAAACTGTTGGAGTTGAAGAATTAACAACTTGAGAAATATCAGGAACCGGATTTTCAGTAATCTGTGAGGTAGAATTTTCTTGAAATATTTGCAGAAGATGTTTTTCCTCATAAAGCGTACCAAGGCTTCTTCCAGTAATGTATTTACTGCGATTGGGATGCAGGTAGCTGTATCTGCCACGACTGACTTTGAATGTAATATTATATTTTTCAGACAGCAATCTGGAAAAATCTTCTTGTGATATTGCCTGTGAAGCAACCGTATCAATCGCATCACGAAGATATTGCTTCTCGGTTTGAAAAGTAGTCTGCCTTGGAGTCAGCCCTTTCTTTTCAAGCTGTGCATTGTGTTTATCAAGTTTTTTTTGTCCTCTGCGTTTTGCCCAGTACTCTTTTTCAGATATTTTCCTTTCCGCAGGTGTTAGAAGGTCTACCTGGTTCAACCCATTGGCGGTACACATATCCATGACTTTTTGCTTTAAATAGATTCGGTATCTATCGGAAAGATGATGTTTATATCCAGCTTTTGAATCCCGGTCAAATTCCATATAGGGCTGAGGCTTAGTGTCATATTTGCGGATACTGTTGATTACAATATGCACATGAATATTGCCACTACCATTGTGACCGTCAGTGTGAGTACAGACAAGTGCCTGGTGTCCGGGAAAATTCTCTTTGGCATATTCTACGCCAAGTTGCTGCGCCAGTTCTCCAGTCAATCCATGTTCGTCCCGGTCTTTAGGATCGAAGCTGATGATATAGTGGTGTGACTTGATATCATTGTAAGATTGGTTCTTATGAAAATAAGCATTTGTTTCCTGACATTCCGCTGCAAAGGTAAATGGGTCGCAGTTTATTCCATCAAGATAGTATTCCTCACGAATAAGCATATGACCGTTTTCATCAAGGATAGGTTTCTGTGTATATTCGTCATGTTGAAAGATCAGATAACGTTCAGCTTCTCCATAATCTGCATTTTTACTTGATATATGTTTCAGTATTGCCATGAAAGTCACCTGCCATTTCCATTACCTTATATTTCATTTCGTATAAATCTCGAAGTCGCTTATTTATTTCTCCTCGCATTTCCTGAGAAAGAATCCCACCCTGATTAAAATATTTTGCAATCTGATTGAGGTTGCTGCCTATCTTTCCAAACTCTGCGAGCAGTTTCTTTATTTCCGGAACATCAGCAACTATTTCAATTTTGGTCTGTACTTTTCCTTTTAAAACTTGTGTTCGCACATAAGAAGCCAATGACATATTAGCTTGTTTGGCGGCAGTTTCGATAATTGAAAATTCTGTCTCAGTGAAACGAACGGTAATACGATGGTTACGATACATTTCTTCTTTTTTAGGTCTTGTCATAACTTTAATCCTCCAGTTTTTTTTGTAAGTAAAATTCACAGTCTGCTGTGAAAGTTAAGTAATAAAAAATTATTACGCTGTGACCATGCAAATGGGAACCAATGAAACAATCATTGATTGTGCTTGAGGGTATGGGGAGCAAAATCCCCATCAAGTTGCCTGCTGTCAAAATCCGGGAACCGGGTTTCTGGCAGCCAGGGCGAAACTTGCTCTAAGAAAGAAATCCCTCTACTAATAAAGCGTGAGAAAGCTGTTTTACAAACCCCTAAAATGAAAAAAGTAAAAAAATCTGAAAAAGGGGGTTGGTAAATAACCTCTGCCGGGCTTTATAGGTAGAAGGAAATTTTCAGGAGGTGTAAAAGGATGTCAGCAAAAGAATTACCAACACCGGAGGAAATGCAGGAAATGGCAGAGGTAGACCTCAAAAATATAGATACCAGTAATCTGATTGATATAGAGCAGGTAAAGATAAGAACGGAGTTGCCACAGGAGGAACGGATTGCAGACTATATTCATCAGATTAAGAATCCATATTGTTATATTTCTCATGGGGTGGCAGTGAAAATCAGTTTTACCGGGAAATGTACGCTGGAAGAAAGTCTGAACAGGTGTATTTCATTATGAAGAACGAAAAAACAGGTCAGAAAGAAATTTGGAAAAGAATGAAAAAAGGTGTAGCAGTGAGCCAGAAGTTATGTTAATATGGTGTTGGGTCAAAATTTAAGAGCATTCAAGAAGCCATGAATTTCTTGGTTTACACCGCCGGACGGCATAGTAAATTAGGAGGTTGATGGCTTTATGTATTTTAATCAAAAGTCTATATTAGCGGCAGACTATTTAAGACTTTCCAGAGAAGATGGAGACAAGCTGGAAAGTGATAGTATCCGCAATCAAAGAAGTCTCATTAACGATTTTGTAAAACAGCACCCGGACATTACCCTGGTCGATGAATATATTGATGATGGTTACAGTGGAACAAATTTTGAGCGTCCAGCATTTAAAAGGTTGCTCGAAGATGTGAAGAAAAAGAAAATCAACTGTATCATCGTTAAGGACTTATCCAGACTTGGAAGAAACTATATCGAAACAGGACGATACCTGGAAAAGATATTTCCGTTTCTTGGAGTCAGGTTTATTGCCATTACAGACCATTATGACAGTGCTGCAGAATCGGATGATGCAGATCAGATCATAGTTCCCTTTAAGAATCTGATAAACGATGCTTATTGCAGGGACATCTCAATTAAAATCCGAAGTCAGTTAGATGTGAAAAGAAAAAATGGGCAGTTCATAGGAAGCTTTGCAGGATACGGGTATCAGAAAGACCCGGAGAACAAAAATCATCTTATCATAGATGAATATGCAGCAGAGATTGTTCGGTTTATTTTTAATCTGAAAATGGGTGGGTACAGTTCTCAGAGAATTGCTACAAAATTGAATGAAATGGGAGTATTGCCACCATTGGAGTATAAGCGAAGCCGTGGAATGAAATATAACAGTGGATTTCGTTCGGGAGCTAATCCCAAATGGGCAGTTACGACAGTGAACCGTATTTTGACAAATGAGCTTTATACCGGGACGATGGTTCAGGGAAAAAATCGTAAGATCAATTACAAAGTAAAAGAGTGCAGACCAGTAGCGGAAGAAAACTGGATTCGGGTTGAAAAAACTCATGAAGCTATCATAGCAGAAGAAATATTTCAGTATGTACAATCACTGCTGGAACTGGATACCCGTACTGCACCGGATGAAGATTCTGTATATTTGTTTTCGGGATTTTTACGCTGTGGAGACTGCGGACAGAACATGGTAAAAAGAAGCACATCTAAAAAAGGAAAGAGATATTATTATTACCATTGTTCTACATATAAAAACGGAGATGGGTGCAGCTCACATCTGATCAGTGAAAAAATTGTACATGCAGTTGTGTTGGAAGCGATTCAGAAGCAGATTGCATTATTAGTAGATGCGGAAAACATTATCCGGGACAGTGGAATGGAAAATTATAAAAAAACAGAATTTGATTCACTGGAAAAGCAGTTGACTGTTCTCCATGAGGAAGTGGAAAGATATAAAGATTTAAAAACTCGTTTATATCAGGATATGTTGGATAATATTGTGACCAGAGAAGAATACCATGAGTATAACCAGAGATTTTCGGATAAGTTGCATAATGCGGAAGAAGCAAAACGTGAACTGGAAAAAAAGAAAGAAAAGGCAGTAGTGGAAGGGAAAAGGGAACATCCCTGGATAGAAGATTTTAAAAGCTATCAGAATATCACACAGCTTGACCGTAAAGCAGTAGTCACATTAATTGATAAGATTATCGTTTATGGAAAAGACCGTCTGGAAATTCAGTTTAAGTATGCCGATGAAATACAGGAAATGACGGAGGTAGCTCAAAATATTCGGGAAATAGAAGAAAAGGAAGGTAGATTCAAATGCGGTGCGTAAGTTACACAAGAACCACATCATGCAAATCCAGTGAAAGCATTCCGACAGATATTATTCAGCAGCAGAATGAACAGATTCAAAAATATATACAATCGCATGGCTGGAAGCTGGTTGCGAAATACAGTGACAGAAAAAGGGATGATAACGAGAATACTGCATTTGAAGAAATGACAGTGGATGGTATCAGCAGGAAGTTTGACATGGTGGTGGTAAATAGCATTGATCGCTGTGGTAAATATATTTCCTGTGCTGAAGATGTCCTTGCAAAAACATTCTTCCCGGCAGGAATCCATTTTTCAGTAGTACAGGATGATTTTTGCAGTATCGGAAAAAGCAGAGAAGAAATTGGTGAATATTTTAGAAAAGAAAAAATTGCGGTACAGATAAAGAGTATGCGGGAGTTCGCTGTGCGAGAGCAAATTGAAGGATATTATAACGTACATGATGAAAAGTATGGATACATACTTTCAGAAGACCGGAAAGAGTTACTGGTTGAAGAAGAAGCAGCTACGATTGTACGTGAAGTGTTTCAAATGCTTTTGAATGGTGTATCAGTAAAAAAAATAGCCGATATTATGAATGAGAGAGGTGTTGAATCACCTATGGTACATAATGCCAGGGTGGGACATAAGCATTGGCCACATTATGAAAATAAATGGAGTGAAGGATCGCTTCGGAGAATCTTAGACTGTACAGCGTATGACGGCTATTGGAAGAAAACAATCAATGGAAAACTCTGTACAATTCCAATTACTCCGATATTGGAAAAAGGCGTATTTGATAAGGCAAAAGAAATTGTAAAAAGCCGGTCAACGACAAAAAACCGCAAAGGCGGAAAACTGGGACCGTATGTTCATAAAATATTTGATGAAGAAACAGGAAAACCACTGTATTTGAGAAATTTTCAAAACGGAGAGTCTGTATTTGTATTGAATTCAAAGATAAATGAGCTACCAAAGAGCAAAAGAATTTATATAGAAGTAGACGTAGTTACAAGAGCAGTAAAAGAAGCAATTCAATCGGAAATGGATATGGCAGAAAGAATGACCAGATATTTGGAAACGGAAGCTATACAGAAACTGTTACAAAAAGAACAACAGCAATATTCAGAAAAGGCTTGGATGATATTTCAGGAAATGGAGCAGGTAGAAAAAGATCGTATTCCGATATATGAGAAATTTAAAAATAATGAGCTTACAGAGACAGAGTATCTGAATAAAAAAGAAGAAATACAGTCACAGCTACAAATGTATGAAATGGATTTTGAAGGACTTATGGAGCGGTTTGCCGAGATGAAGAAAGCATTCAGCAATGAAAATGAATGGATAAAGACGTTTCAGAGAGTGGAACTTCCAGAAGATCTGGAATTTGAACATGTGAAGAAATGGGTAAATAAAATAATTGTTTCAAATTTCAAAGAGGTGCATGTGTATTTGACAATGCAGAGATGGAGAGATTATTTTCCAGAAGAATGGTTGGAGGAATAGTTTATGGCGAGAAAAAGCAGAAGAAATAAAAGTACTGAAGTAAATATTTCTCAGGACATAGTCAAAAATAAAAATCTGTTAGATACAGCAATATATGTTCGTTTGTCTGTTGAGAACGGTGGAAATGAGACAGATGAAACGCTGGTAGTACAACAGATGTTGGTTGAAAAATATATTGAAGAACATCCTGACTTGCGACTGGCAGGTACATATAGTGACAATGGATTTAGTGGAACCAATTTTGATCGACCTGGATTCATAAAACTTATGGAAGATGTGAAAACAGGAAAAATTCAATGCATTGTTGTAAAAGACTTATCACGTTTTGGCAGGGATTATTTGGAAACAGGATATTATCTGGAAACCATTCTTCCAAGACTTAATGTAAGGTTTATTGCAATTACGGATGATTATGACAGTTCCAGAAAGGAAGATCAGGAGAATATCAGTGTACCTCTGAAAAATATGGTTAATGCCATGTATGCAAAAGATATGTCAAAGAAAATATTGGCTGCAAAGGATGCACAGAGGAGAAATGGAAATGTGACATTGAGTAAGGTGGCGTTTGGGTATATTCGCTCAGAAGACAGGCACAGACAGATTGTGGATGAGGAGACAGCCCCATTTGTAAGAATGATATTTCAGTGGTACATGATGGGAGTCAGTAAGCCTAAAATTGCAGACAGATTAAATCTTATGGGTATTGCAACACCAGGGCAGAGAGAGAAGATGGAAAATTTAACGGTTCCCCTGGAAAAGACAAAATGGCGTGCGGACAGTGTAGATAAAATTTTGAATAATCCGACATATGCCGGAGATATTGTGACAGGAAAATTGAAACAAGCGTTGTATAAAGGCGTCAAACAGTATAAGACAAGTCCGGAAGACTGGAATATTCAAAGAGATATGCATCAGCCTATGATTGCCAGAGACGATTATGAAGAATTGCAGGAAAGAGCAAATGCAATGAAAAAAATAACGAAGGACTGGCGTGTGAAATATATGAAAGATCGGGAGAAATACAAAGATTACTTTGCCGGAATGGTACGGTGTGGAGATTGCGGTCGGACGATGTATTGTGTCCGATATACGCATAATTATAAAACGATGGAGAAAGTTGGAATGTATTACACGTGTTCCGCCCAAAATCATGCTAAAAATCATTGTGACCAGAAAATAGAAGAAAATTTACTGAAAATGCTTGTGATGGATCAGATTCAAATTCTTATAAGGAGTTTATGCGACAGGAAGAAGTTGTTACAGAAAATGAAAACCGATACCAGTGAAAAAAATGCTTTTTATGAAGCCGGTGCAAATGTGCGGATGTTGGAAAGAAAGGTATCGCAGGCAGAAGAAAAGAATGCAACATTATATGAAAATTATGTATGTGGTATTGTTGAAAAAGAAGATTTTGACATGATGAAGGAGCGGTACATTCAGAACTTACAGGAATTAAGGGATGAATTGCAAGCTGCAAAACAGAAACAAAGAATGCTGGAAAAGAAAGCCGACAGATATATGGATATGGTAGATAATCTGGAGCCATATTTGTCTGAACGAAGTTTCAATGAAAAGCTGGTGCAGGAACTTGTAGAATATGTGGAAGTATATAAAAATGGGAACATTCATGTATGTTTCAAATGTGATGATAAATTCCAGCAGATAATAGAATTGATAGAGGGTGTTAAGAGTGCTGAAGAACGCATTATATCTTAGATTGTCACTTGCAGATGGTGATCTGGGAAAAAATAATAAAGATGAAAGTAATAGTATTGAAAATCAGAGAACGCTTCTTGTGAACTTTTTGCAGGACAGGGATGATCTGGCTGACGAATATATAGAATACGCCGATGACGGCTATACGGGAACAAATTTTGAACGTCCGGAATTTAAAAGAATGATAGAAGACGCAAAGGCAGGAAAGATAGATACGATCATTGTAAAAGACTTTTCCAGATTTGGAAGGGATTATATTGGTGTTGGAGATTATCTGGAGCAGATACTTCCAATACTGGGAATTCGTTTTATTTCAGTCAACAATAATTATGACAGTAATGATTATCTTGGGAAAACGATGGGAATGGATATGGCTATTCATAACCTGGTTAATAATCTTTACAGCAAAGATATTTCGAAGAAGATAAAAAGTGCGTTGAGAGTGAAATGGAAAAACGGACAATGGACGGGAGGAAAACCGCCATTTGGATATTTAAGAGATACTGAGACGGGAGAATGGGTGATCGATCCGGTAGCAGGAAAATATGTAAGAGCTATTTTTGACAAAGCAATAGAAGGCTGTAATACTACGCAGATTATGTATTATATGAATGAGCAGAAGATACCTACACCGGGAAAATATAATAAAGAAAATGGTCTGACACATTATGGATATAATCAGAAATTACCAGAGACAGAAGTATTATGGGATTGTGGGATGATTCGTACAATCCTTTGCAGATATGAATATACAGGAGCATTAGTACAGGGAAAACGACAGAGTGTTGCAGTTGGAAGTAAAATAACCAGAAAATCAAAATATGGAGATATGGTTATTACAAAAAATGTTCATCCGGCAATCGTATCAGAAGAAGAATATGAACTGGTAAAAGCAACGATCACGTTTATGAATAAGCCAGGATACCGAGGAACAAGAAAATTTGCATTGAAGGGGAAATTAAGATGTGGAAACTGCAGACGTTCGATGGTTCTGATGGAGTCTGGTGCAAATGATAAAGTGTACTGTCCGCATAAAAAACTGACGGGGAAGTTTTCAAAATGTTCAGATGAAGCGGTTCCTGTTATGATTATAGAGGGGCATGTATGGTATGCACTGCAACAAGTTCTCTATGTACTTGATATGATTCGGGAAGATATTGAGGAAAAAGCAAATGCGTTAGACGGTGTAAGGAAAAAGAAGCTAAAGCAATTGGAATTAGAAAATGACAAATTGAAAAGTGAGCGAATGCGGCAATATGAAGCATATGCAGAAGAAATTATTACAAAAGATAAATATTTGCTTATGAAGCAACAGCTTACAGATAAAGTCAACCGCAATGAGACGGAAATGGAAAGACTTACTCACTTATCAGTAGAGGAAAGTACCTATAAAAACAAAGTAGCGTCTGCGATAGAGTTGCTTGATGGAGAAATGCAGCATGAAAAAATCACACAGGAACTGGTTGATGCCACGATTGATACAGTATATGTGTACGATAAAAACGGATAGAGGTTGTGTTTAAGTTTGATGATATTCTCATGCGAGCAATCGAAAAATACCAGAAGGGAAAAAGAAGCATGACATTTAAGAATTTTATATGTAAAGGGGTTTTAGTATTCATAGCTTTGTTACTGATCGGCTGGCTTGGACAGTATATTTATATGGTGAATGGAGAAATTGACTGGTTCCGACTTATGTTGGTGTATGGGGTTCCGGTAGGAATATCGCATATGTTTATTATTGTTCCATGGCACTGGGATTTATCCGGTATTCTTGGAATGGTTGCCCTGTGCGTAATTGTAGGTGGCGTATTTGGATGTGTGATTGCAGCAGGTCTGGCAGTCAGAGCAATATGGTACATAGTAGGCTATCCGATCAGCAGAATGCTGGCCGGATATAACGGAAAAAGAATGTAAGGGAATAATATGGTAGAGAATATGACCACGGGTTGACAGCCTGTGGTTTTATTTTGCCATTTCTTGATGCAGAAAGATGTGGTAGAATATCAATCAGTACATAAACAGGGAGAGAAGAAATATGTTAGATGATGAAAAATGTCTTTGCGGATCAGGGCGAATGTATGGGATTTGCTGTAAACCATTCAGTGGAATGAAAATAGAGGATTATAAAAGGGAGCTTGAAAGTAAAAATTATATAAAAGCATATTACATAGCAATTGCTATGCTGACGGATTACCTGGTGAAAGTTAAGAAGCATACAAATAGAAGTTTAAAGGATAATCCGGCAATTGGGAAATTCATACTTCATCAAGATATAAATGCATTATCGGAACTGGCAGACCGCATTTTTTGCAGCATTCCGGAAGGAAATACTGATAATTGGGGAGAAAGATTTGAGACTATAAATAAATTGGTTGATGCGGAAGAATGGAAAAATGAATGCGAATACTACCAGTTATTGTATTATGATTTGAATAATGAAGATGGCAGATTCACAGAACAGATTGAAGCTATTGCAAAGAATATAAAAGTCGATGTACACACAGATCAAAGAATGTTGGAATTACTGCGGTCAGTAATATTACCAACAGGAGAGTTGACAAAGTTGCTGAAATTAGATGACATTTTGATCGAAAAATCAGAGGATTCTCTGATGAAATTAAAATATCAATTTGACAAGGCAATACAGCTTTCGTTAGTATCCGATAATGAGGGTGCAAAAAAGATTGCAGATGAAGTGATTGAGAAATTGGAAAAAGGAGTACCTTATACGGAAATTGAGCTGTATTCACAGGATATAACTGCTCAAATGTATGAATTGTATTATAATTTTGAGCCAGATAGAAAATGGCTCGATAAAGCTCTGGAGATCCGCAAGCAAATGAAGGTTGATAATTTCAATAGTTCTGGCAAGGCAAAATATTTTTCTGACATAGCCTATGTAAATTGGAAGTTGGGAAACTATGAAGTGGCAGAGCAACATTTTACTACAAGTCTGGGATATGAAGAAAACGCATTTGCACAGATTTATTTGTTGGATTGCTTGGTAGAACAAAATAAGATTAAGAATTTAAAAGAATATCTGGAAAATGTCGAGTTTAATACATTGGGCGTGGATTGTATAGATTTTCTGATAATATTAGGAAATGCAGCCATACGTTTGAACGACACTTCAAGCATAGAAACACTGAAAGGTTATTTGAAGGAAATAAATATTGCAGTTCCATATTATAAATTGTGCTTGAAGGAGCTGGAATTAGAGCTGGAAAAGAAAAGTGGTCGGATTAGGAAGATACTTGGTAAGCTTTCACCGTTGAAAGAGTATTTGATTTTACAGCCACAATTTAATGGAATGGGTATTAATCTGGAAAAGATCATAGAAGATTTGAAAAAATGATAGTACGAAAATGAGAGGATGCAGCATGACAACTGTTTTCCTCTCATTTTGTATTTGGTTGCGGAAAAATTATAGCTACTCAGGAGTATTACGCATACATTCTTTTATAAGTTGTACAGTCTTTAAAATCCATTCCATTTCCTGTGAAGTACAATCAGATAACAGGTTCTGTATTTTCTGATAGGAAGGATCGGAAAAAGCAGAATCAGAAGCTGGAGCAGATGCTTCCTTGATCGGAGCTGTTTTTTGAATATCTGTACTGTCATCAAGAAGGTGGTTCTCTAATTCCTGAAGTGCCTGGGTGTATTGTTCCTTTTCTGAATCTGCCATTTTACTTAGAAAAGCAACGTAAGTAGAAAGTTTTTGGTTAATTACTGGATTTCCAAATGAAAGCGTCAGGGTATCGGGCAGAATATTCCCATTGCTGTCCTTTTGAGAATTAAAGTTTAAATCCAGTTGCTCATTCATTTTGAAAATAAGTGAGAGCAGATCAGAAACGGTATGAATATCAAAATCCATGAAAACATTTATACTGATGCCGAGTGCCTGGGATATTTTTAAGAGCTGTTCCGGTTTAGGTTTGCGTTCATCAGATTCATATTTTTGCAATGTACTTATGCTTAGACCAGTAGTCTGTATAAGCTGATCCTGGGTAAAACCATGTAAAGTTCTAAAATATTTAATTTTTTCACCAACAGTCATTATGCTACCTCCATAGCTGGATTATATCATATTTCCTATCATAAAATACACAAAAATATATAAAAATGTATTGACACATACAAATGTATGGTATATATTTAAAACACATACAAAAGTAATATTTAAGTAGAACAAGACATACAAAAGTGATAGCAGATTACAGATAAGTGCTACTTAAATATTAGTAAAATTGAAACTGAGAGATGTGCTGATGTTACTTAAAGTACAGTTAAAAAACAGGAGGAAAAGCAATGGCAGAGATTATTTTTGGAATTGACCATGGAAATGGAAATATGAAGGGAGAAAGCGTATGTTTCCCATGTGGACTTGTTCGATATGTGTCAGAACCGGGAAGATTTATGAATGAGGATATTTTGGAATACCAAGGAACCTATTATACGTTGTCTGATACAAAAATGCCATTTAAGGCGGACAAAACAGTAGATGATGATTATTTTATTCTGACGTTATATGCTCTTACAATGGAAGCCCGGAATAAGGGGATTACGTTGACGGGAAAAGATGTAGTACTGGGAATCGGATTACCTCCGGCAGATTATGGACAGCAGGCAACATCATTCAAGAAATATTTTTTAGATTATGCAAAACATGGAATTACATTTAAAATGAATGGGAAAACAGTAAGTTTCTATTTGAAGGATGTATTTGTCAGCCCTCAGAATTTTGCGGCTGTTATGTGCTTTAAAGCAAGTCTTTTAAAGAAATACCGCACAGTAAACTGCATTGATATTGGAGACGGAACGGTTGATCTTCTGGTGATTAGAAATGGAAAACCAGATTTATCTGTTCGTGTCAGTGATCGTTCTGGTATGGCAGTTCTTAGGTCGGAAATTTCCAATGCAATACAGCAGAACTATGGTATTCACTTAGATTCTTCTGATGTGGAACAGGTGTTAATGCAGGAGGAAACCATTCTGGACGAGGAAGTAATTGTGGAAATTCAGAGAATGGCAGAAAACTGGTTGCAGAGAATCATTAATAAACTCCATACTCATGTGACTGATTTCAGAACTAATCCGGCTGTTTTTCTCGGTGGTGGAAGTCTGTTATTGAAAAAACAGATCGAAAATTCCTCAGAGTTCAAATATGTGGAATTTATTGATGATGTGCGTGCCAATGCTATCGGATATGAGAAATTGACAGCAGCTCGTCTGCGTAGAGGGTAGGAGGTGCGGTTCATGGGACAAATAAAGGTCGTGCTGATCTTCAATGAAGATGATGAACGTCAAAGGGAAGCGGGAGAATACTTAAAAACCAAGAAAAGGTGCAAGACAGCACTTGTGACAGAACTGGTTCATGCCTGGATGAAAAACGGAGAGACAGCAGTGAATACGTTTTCTTCCACCGGAAACATAAATATAGAAGATATTAAAAGGCAATTATTGCAGGATAAAGATTTTTTATCAAGAATTGAGAAATCTATGACTGAGACAGGTAATCAGAATGAGCCAGAAGCGGAGTCGGAAGATAATGAAAATTTAGATATGGATGAAGATATGATGTTGGCAGGGTTGTCAATGTTTGATTCGGAAATTTAAAATTTGAAGTATGGTATAGGGAAGTTGTGCTGAAAAAGATAGGCACTAACTTCCCTATATGTTGTATATTTGAAAATAATATGTTAGCATATTTAGTATGAATATTGACGGGAGGCGGTAAAATGCGATGGGATAAGAAAGGCATTCCACACAAAGGATGGACGGAAATAGGAATAGAAGATTTGGGGGAGGAAGTAGACTTTGGCGAAGAAATAAGATACGAACGATGTGAAATGTGTGGTAATGAGAAGATACGATATGTGCATATTATGACGCATCCGGAATATCGAGGAGAACTGAGAGTAGGGTGTGATTGTGCGTGCAAGATGACGGATGACTATGAAAATCCGGAAGCAAGGGAAAGAGATTTGAAAAATCGAGTACAACGAAAAAAGAATTTTATGAAAAAAGAATGGCGTCAGGTAGTTAGATCTGGGAACTTTACATTAAAGTATAAAGGCGAAAACATTACAATCATGCGTAGCAAATACGGCACGGGATGGGGTGTTTGCTATGCAGGAGAATGGCGTTGGAATTATCATGGGAAAAAGATTTCTGATTTTGACACAGCAAGATTAGTAGCTTTTAATTTGTTTGATGAAATGTATAATTCCAGAAGCGAAGCACAGCCATATTGGGATGGTGATCGGTGGCTGTATTGTGAGTAAGTATATATGTTACTGCTGATATGCAATGATTGTATATCAGCAGTAATGAGTAATTCTGTTAAAAGTTAAAAACAGCACTTATTTGATTTCCACAAACAGGATCGTATTTTACATATTTGCCAAGAAGGTTTCTGGCTCTTTTTCCTAGTTGTTCTTTAACAGAAGAATCGGTGATAAAAGCGGAGCCGATGGTTATGGATGAAATATTTTGGGCATTTTCAATCATTACAGAACCATTTGTTACTGTCTTGCGGTCTGAATTTTTGGAAAGATTGCTCTTTACTAGGAGGATATAATTATCAGGCAAGTTGGTGGTTATTATGATAGAATTGTCATATTTTTGAATGTCAAAGGTGACATATAATTCTTTTCCGACTTCAGGAGCTTCGGGTTGCATACTTGCTGGTAATGGTGGAATTTCTCCCATACGGATTTGGCGTCCATTATAATACCAAGTATGATTTTCATCACATGTAAAATATTCTTTGCCACGGAATAATCCGTGAAAGGTGACAAATTTTGATTCATCTTCTGGAAGGAGGGGGATTTTTGCACCTCTATCAGTATATACCTTATTATCTACTTTCCTAAATTTCCATACGGCATCTAAAAAACTGATATTGAAATATTGAGCAGCGTCTATAAAAATCAGATCATCACCATGAAAGTATCCATATTTATTGTTGTAATCGTCCGCATATTTTTTTACAAATTTGTACACTTCTTCATCGAAATTCGTATAACTTAACTGTTTATGTAAAACAATTTTATTGAGAAGGGCATTAACACTGGCAGGGATTTGAATTTGATATTTGGAATACACATTTCTGCGTACTCGTGTAAATAACTCATCTACATCAATGTTTGGTTCTAAAATCTCATCACAGATAGCCTGGGTAAATGGACTCATTTGATTGGCAATACCGATAGAAGTATATTGAAACTGAGTTCCGTAAGCAATATATACATCTTCAGCAGCAGTTATCTCAGAATAATACCCTTTAGATAAGCCAAAATCTGAACGACAGGCATCCAGAATGAGGATAAGCCGTCCTTTTCCTTTATATAGAGAGATAATATCTTGAATATTCATTGCGGATGCTTCAATATCTTTGCTTTTCTCAAACTTGGATGCAAAATCAACTGGATAAATATAATTATTACCGTTATTATGTCCGCCGTGTCCGGTAAAGTATACGATATGGATAGCATCACAAGGCGAATGGGAAGCATTATCTTCTAAAGCAGGAATGATTTGATCTTTTGAGACGTTTTCGATTTGTTTGACATCAAATCCGATTTGAACAAGTCGTTTATGCATAGCCTGAATATCATATTTTACACCAGGAAGATCGTCTGTTCTGACTAGAGACGATTTTTCATAATTGCTTGCTGAGAAAAGTATAGCGTTTTTTTTCATTTGAATCCTCCATCGTTTATTATAAGAGTGCAAGGAAGCAAGACCGCAAAAGTATAAAAGAAGGATGCAGAAATAAAGGAGTTTCTGCATCCTTGAATTATTTGACGGGCTTGTAGTTGCGTAATGCAGTTTTTGTTGATTTTATAATTTCCAGTAAAAATTCTTTTTCCTGATTGCTGCAATCAGAAGTAAGTTCTTTTATATCAGCATCGAACTTGGAAACCAACACAGGGGTATTATCGTATAAGAGCTGATCCACGGTTGTATCAAGACTCTGTGCAATCCCTAACAGAGTAGCCAGACTTAACTTGGTATGTCCGTTTTCGATACTGCTGACATAGGTAGGGGCAACGTCAATCATATTTGAAAGTGTTTCCTGAGTCATTTTTTTTGACAGACGTGCAGTGCGGATTCTCTTTCCAATAGCAAGATAATCAATTTCTACTTCCAAACCTGTCACCTCCTAGACTTTGACTATTAGTTAATGTTTACAATGAAACTCCACACACATTTGATATTCCTTATTGTATTCCTAAAAGAGATATATTATAATTAAATATAAGTAGAACTTTAGTGCAATTATTCACATGTAGTAGAAGAATACATAAAACACCGGGGGTATCAAATTTGGAAGATACAATTACAGGTGTTGAATTTTATTCCAACGTGAAAACCTCGGAGGTGGAATGGATATGGTATCCATATATTCCCTGTGGGAAAATTACAATGTTACAGGGTGATCCGGGAGAAGGAAAATCAACATTAATTATTCATATTGCAGCTATATTGACAAAAGGCGGATATTTACCGGACGGTCAAAAGATAAAAGAACCGGAGATTGTGATATATCAATGTTCAGAAGATGGAAAAGGCGATACGATAAAACCAAGACTTGAACAGGCAGGGGCAAATTGTAATAGAGTTGCATTTATAAAAGACGATAATGGAGAACTGACACTGGAAGATGAACGCATAAAGACTGCAATTAACCAGATTGGTGCAAAAATGGTTGTGCTTGATCCGATACAGGCATTTATTGGACATAATGGAAATATGACCAATGCCGTAAAAATGCGGGAAACACTGTCAAAACTATCCAAGGTTGCAGAAGAAACAAACTGTGCGATTGTTCTGGTGGGACATATGACAAAGAATAGCGGTGGAAAGCAGATTTATAGAGGATTAGGAAGTATTGATATTGCCGCAACAGTGAGAAGTATTCTTATGGTATCAAGAGACAAAGAAGAACCATGGAAAAGATATATGTTTCCGGTGAAATCGAGCCTTGCACCAGAAGGCGAACCAATCGGATTTGAACTGGATAAAGAAAAAGGTTTTCACTGGATGGGAAAATGTCAGATAAATATAGAGGAATTGCTGGCTGTGGAAAAAAGTACCGCCAAAAAAGATGTTGCGGTTGAATATCTTCAAACGTTGTTGGCGGTGGAAGATCTGCCAAGTACATATATCTATGAAAAAATGAAAGAATATGGTATTGCCAAGCGAACGGTACAGGAAGCAAAGAAAATTGCGGAGATTAGTGCATATAAAAAAGGCAAGATATGGTACTGGCATATGGAAGTGGGGGACAGCATATGAATGAACAAGAAAAACATGCTGTAAGCCAGGAAGAACGAAAAGAGAAGATTCGTGCAAGATACAAGGGCGTAGATCGTAGTGAATTGGAGTTCATTCCAGCGAAACAGAAAGAAAAACTATTTGAGGATGTAGGCACAAAAAGAGTGTGTGCATATTGTCGTGTGTCTACGGATGATGCTAATCAGACATCTTCATATGAACTGCAGAAAAATCATTATGAAGATATGATAAAAGAACATGCAGGGTGGAACCTTGTTGGAATATATGCAGATGAAGGTATTTCAGGAACATCCTTATTGCATAGAGATGAATTCAACCGTATGATTTCAGACTGCCAAGCTGGAAGAATAGATTTGATAGTTACCAAAAGCGTATCCAGATTTGCCAGAAATATTGTTGACTGTATTGCTAAGGTTCGTGAACTGGCAAATATGAAGCCACAGGTGGGTGTATTTTTTGAGACAGAGCACATTTATACGCTTGATAATACAAGTGAAATGATGCTTGCAGTGTTGTCGGCAGCAGCACAGGAAGAATCGCACACGAAAAGTGAAATTATGAACATCTCTATTGAACAACGGTTTTCAAGGGGGATTTTTCTGACACCAAAACTTTTAGGATATGATAAAGACGAGGATGGAAATCTTGTTATCAACGAAACAGAAGCAGATACGGTCAGACTGTGTTATTATCTGTTTTTAAGTGGTTTTCCGACTTCTGAAATAGCTGAGGTATTAATGGATTTGGGACGGAAAACAAAACTGGGAAACACAAAGTGGACAGGAAGTGCAGTTGTAAATATTCTTCGCAATGAAAGACATTGTGGCGATGTTTTGTCCAGAAAAACATTTACACCAAATTATCTGGATCATAAGTCAAAGAAAAATAACCATGACAGAAATCAATACAGGCAAGCAGATCACCATGAGGCAATAGTAAGCAGAGAAATTTATAATGCGGCACAAAAACTGTTAGAAGCAGGAAAGTATAGTAGAAAAGGGTATCCTTTGCCTACATTACAGGTAGTTGATCAAGGGGTATTAAAAGGATTTGTGCCGGTAAACCGGGCATGGAATGGATTTTCAACTGATGATTATAAAAAAGCATCATTAAGTGCATATGATGAAGATTCAAACGAGATTCATGAAGAGAAAACGATCAAAAGTACTTTCGACTTGAGCGGATATGAGATCGTAAGAGCACAGTTTTTCTCAACAAGATTTGATCCGGCAGTTACAATATCTTCTGGAAAGATTGCGTTTAATACTGCATGTATGAAAAAATTTGAAAATGTAGAATATGTGGAGTTGCTATTTAATTCAGTAGAGAAATGTATTGCTGTTCGTCCATGTGAAAAAAGTAATGTAAATGCGATAAAATGGGGAACTATACGAAATGGACGTTGGGCAGTTCTGCCTAAGAGCTGCAAAGGCTTCTCGGAACCGTTATTTGAACTTATGAATTGGGATAGCGATTGCAAATATAAATTACGAGGACAATTTTGTGGCAACTCAGACGAACAACTATTGATATTTGAATTAGAAGAACCAGAGGTATTCGTACAAGAATATGTTGACGAACAACATATAGACTCATCGGTAGAAGCCCCATCTGAAAATATGAAGACTGTTAAGAAAGTACTTTATCCAAAAGCATGGATTCATAATTTTGGAGAAACAACAAACAGAACAGTTTTTCTTCAACGAGTAGCATATAAAGGAAATTGGGAAATACTACGCCCGGCAAAGACGGTTGAAGGCATGGAAATTATAACCAGAAAAATATTGGATGATTTGATAGATGAAGCTGAGAAACTGATAGATAGAATGAGGTGTGCTACATATGAGTGATATAACAAATTACACAGATGAGCAGGAGATTGTTGATCAAAAAGCGATAGAGTTGGCAGAGGATTTCAGTTATGACGGTTATCAGGTTGTCAGACGTGAGTTGTTTGCACATTTAAGGGAGCCTGCTGTTGTGATCCGGAGAGACAGCGTAACATTTAATACAGCCTGCATTGCCGGATTGGAGGATGCAGTTTATATACAGATACTTGTAAACCAGGAAAATAAAAGAATGGTTGTCCGAAAGTGCGAAGAAAATGATAAAGACGCACTTCGCTGGTGCGTGGCAAAACCAGATAAAAGAAAAAGCAGGAAAATGACAAACAAAATCTTTTCTGCCATGATGTATGAAATGATGGGGTGGAATCTGGATTGCCGTTATAAGATTTTAGGACATAAGATTTCATTTGAAGGTGAGACAATATATGTATTTGATTTGATGGAGACAGAGATATACCTGGATACTAAGGGAAAACGTCAGAAGAAAAATGCAGAAAATCAGGAAAATGCAGAGAGTAGCAATAATATAGAAGGAACGTCATTATCAAATGCATCAGAGGATAATACTTCTACTGAAGAAATAAATAAAAAGACTCGTACACCTTTTTATCCGAAAGAATGGAAAGATTCTTTTGGATTGCCAGTAGAGGAACATAAGAAAGCCTTGGAAATAAATATGCTGAAGGGATATGCGGAATTTACAACACCAAAATAGATGAAGACAGGGAAAAGTCTGCTCTGAGATTGGAGGTATCAATATGCAGGAAAACAATATGATGATACCAGGGATTTCTTTGTGCCAAAAATGGGGAAAGATAAGAATTTTTCATTCAACAATAGTGGCACTGGGAGAGCCGAGGTACATACGGTTCCTTTTTAACCCTGATAAGAAAGGATTAGTGGTACAGGCATGTGCCAGAAAGGAAGCAGAATGTTTTCGTGTGCCTAAATATAATCCGGAGAATTGGGAATTTAAGATCAGTAGTGTGCCAATGTTACGGATGATCTGGAATACATGTAATTGGGATAAGGAAAAGACATACCGATTGACTGGAATGTGCCATATAGAGCATAATCTGGTTGAATTTGATATGAAGCAGGCAACAGTGCAGACAGCAGATGAATTTTAAAGAAATGGCGTAAAATAAGGACTTCTGAGAAATCGGAGGTTCTTTTTTTGTGCGATTTTTTGAGGGTAATTGCATGGTTTTGTGATGAAAAATTTTCTTTGAAAAAAAGTTGTTTCTACCTTTACATCAGGAGGAGACATGTCGATCATCGGAACCCGTCCGCCCCTTCTTTCGGAAACTTCCCTGTATGAGCTTCATCATCGAGCAAGCCTTCTTCAGACATATGCAATGCAAAAAACACTTGATAAATTAGAAATTCAGAATGAAATAATTCTGTTCAAGAGTAATCCTGTAAAGCAGTTCTATAGAATTTTTAATTTCCCGTTTTTAAAAATGAAATTAAAACTGTATCAGCGGAAAATTACAACAAGACTTTTCTATCATGAAATATATAAAGGGACTGTTATTCGTGATAAAGAGTTTATGATATTTAAAAAAGAATATTGTAGATTTACAAACCAAATAACTTCTAGGGAAGTGTTGAATAGATTGGGAAATGAGTATAGTGCAGTTGTATTAGGTAGTGATCAAGTGTGGAATCCCGCAAATTTGGAGATGGATTTTTATACTTTAAATTTTGTGCCTCAAAAAAAAACGAAGGTAGCTTTTGCACCGTCTTTTGGGGTATCTAGTATACCTCAAAAGCAAAAGGAAGCAACGAAGGCATACTTGAATCGTATTCAGTATATTTCTTGTAGAGAAATAGCAGGAACAAAAATTGTTAAAGAATTAACAGGAAGAGAGGTGCCTGTTGTTTGTGATCCAACTGCTTTATTGTCAAGAGATGATTGGAATGAAATAAGATCTGATAAGCAATATTTAGATGGTAAATATATTTTTTGTTATTTCTTAGGAGCAAATTCTAAACATAGAAAATTTGCTGAAGAAGTTAAACAGAAGACAGGTTATAAAATTGTTGCATTACAGCATCTTGATGAATTTGTAAAAGAAGACTTAAAATTTGGAGATGTAACACCGTATGATGTTGGGCCTCAGGATTTTATTAATCTTATATCACGAGCGGAGATTGTATTAACCGATTCTTTTCATGGAACAATGTTCTCTATATATTATCATAAACAGTTTTTTACATTTTCAAGATATGCAGATGAAAAAAAAGAATCAACTAACTCAAGGATTTTATCAATTTTAAGTTTAATGAATTTATCTGAAAGAAAACTTACTGCGGAGGAAGATGTTGAAGAGTGTTTAAGTAAAACTATTAATTGGGATGATGTCCAAGACCGGCTAAATTCATTTAGAAGAGCATCATTAGAATGGTTAAAAAAATCTCTTCACGAAGGGAAAGTAATTGAGTAGATGGAGGAATGAATGATTTCGGTTATTAATAAAACAAAATGTTGTGGGTGTACTGCGTGTGCAAATATATGTCCTAAAAAATGCATTATTATGAAACAAGATAATGAGGGGTTCCAATATCCACATGTGGATATTGAAAGATGTATTAACTGTGGGCTATGTGATAAATCATGTCCGATATTAAATAAAAGAAAACTTAATAAAGAACTGAATGCAGTTGCTGTTCAAAATAAAGAAAAAAACACGTTATATCATAGTGCGGCAGGAGGTGCGTTTTCAGCTATAGCGACAGTCACAATAAAAAATAGAGGCGTGGTGTACGGAGCTGCTTATGATGAAAATATGGTTGTACGGCATAAATCAGCCTGTACAATTGATGATCTGAATAAATTTCGCAGTAGTAAGTACGTTCAAAGTGATTTGGGTAATGTATATGTAGATGTAGAAAAGAAGTTGCAACAAGGAAAAGAAGTTTGTTTTTCTGGGACGCCTTGTCAAGTGGCGGGGCTTAAGAATTATTTAAAGAAAGAATATAGTGCATTGATCACTGTTGATTTAGTATGTAAAGGAGTTGGCTCGCCTGAAGTTCTAAGGCAATACGTTGAACTTCAAGAAAAAAAATATAAAAGTACAATTATTGGGATGAATTTTAAACGAAAAACATATGGATATCATAGCTCTACTATGTCCGTGGACTTTAATAATGGCAAATCATATTCTTGCGGTGGAATAACAGATCCAATGATGAGAAGCTTTCGGGCGAATATTTGTCTTAGACCATCTTGTTCGGAGTGTTCGTTTAAGGGAAGCCATCGAGAGAGTGACTTGACAATTTTTGACTGTTGGCATTATTCAGACTTAACAGGAAAAAAAGATGATGATAGAGGTCACACAGCAGTTTTGATCCACAGTGAGAAAGGTAAGCAACGAATTCAACAGTGTGATGAATTATTAAAAGTGGATAAAATTAATCCTAATGAGGTTATAGAATTAGATGGGATTATGGTTGAACATTACGTTACAAATCATAAAAAAAGAGATGCTTATATGAGAATTCTTGAAAGCGAAGGGTTGGAAAGGGCAATAGAAGAATGTATTCCAATAACAAGTATTGATCGTTACAAAGAAAGAAGTAAAAAAATTCTTTACAGAACTGGATTACTATCATTGGTTAAATCAGTGGGGGTAAAAAGAAAATGAAAAAGGCATTAGTTGATGTTGCGGTATTGTTGGTTTTTTTTACAAGACCGGAGCAATTTAGACAAGTATTTGAACAGGTAAAAAAGGCTAGACCTAGCAAATTGTTTTTATATCAAGATGGACCAAGAGAAGGGCATCTGAATGATATTACAAAAATATTGGAATGTAGGTCAATTGCAGAAGATATAGATTGGGAATGTGAAGTGCATAAGTTTTATCAGGAAAAAAATCAAGGATGTGATCCGTCTGGATATATTGCACATACGTGGGCATTTTCTAATGTTGATAAATGCATTGTATTAGAAGATGATGTTGTGCCATCAGTTTCTTTTTTTCGCTTTTGTAAGGAACTTCTTGACAAATATGAAAATGATCAGCGGATATCAATTATATCGGGATTGAATATAGAAGAGTGTTCGGAAGTGCCATATGATTATTTCTTTTCTTCGTGTACTTCAATTTGGGGATGGGCATCATGGAAAAGAGTTGTTGAAAAATGGGATCCAAGCTATAAGATTCTTGAAGACAGTTTTAATGCAAAGCAGATAGCAGATGTAGTTAAACAAAAAGGACATATGAAAAATTTTATGTCAATGGCAAATTCTCATGCGAAATCAAAAAAAGCACATTTTGAAAGTATTATGCTATTAAATCAATATCTTAATTCAGGGCTTACTATCGTACCTACAAGAAATATGATAAATAATGTTGGAGTAACTTCAGATTCTACACATTTTTCAGGTTCAATTGAAAGTTTGCCTAAGGGATATCGTCGCGTTTTTACGATGAAAAGGTATGACATAAATGGAGCAATAAAACATCCCCCGTATGTTATAGAATACGTTCCATACAAAAACAACAGTTATAGAATTAAAGCCTGGGGACATCCGTTTATTAAAATTTTTAGAATGTTTGAGATGTTCATCTATAGAATTAGAAAAGGTGATTTTATAGGTGCAATTAAGGAGGTGAAGGAAAAGATTAGTAAGGTGGTACAAAAAAGAACGTATTAAGGAGAAAGCAAAATATGAAAGTTTTAGGGCTAATGACTTGTTTTAATAGAAAGGAAAAAACCTTAAATAGTATTAGAAAAATTATTAGTGGAAATTCGGATATTTTATTTGAATTTATTGTGGTTGATGATGCAAGTAAGGATGGAACAAAAGAGGCTTTAGAGAAGGAGTTTTCCAATGTTACAGTTCTATCTGGGAATGGGGGACTTTATTATTCCGGCGGAATGAGAATGGCTATTTCGTATGTAAAAAGTTTGCATAGAGAATATGATTATATTTTACTATTCAATGATGATGTCGATTTTTATTATAATAGTATTTATCGATTGATTGAATATAAGGGAACGGATGATATTGCTGTTGGAGCAACTGAGAATAGTAAAAATATAATAAGTTATGGTGGAGTAAGAAAAAAAAGTGGTTTTCGACCAGCGTTTTCTATTTTTATGTCTTCTCATGAACGTAAAGAATACTGTGATACTTTTAATGCAAATTGTGTCATTATTGATTTCGATGTATTCTGCAATCTTGATAATATTGATCCTGTTTATGGTCATTCATTAGGGGACTATGATTATGGATTAAATGCATCTAGGATGGGATATAAAATTTGTGTATCGGATTTTTTTGTGGGAAGGTGTGAAAATAATCCAGTATCGGATAACTGGTTAGACACTAGTAAAAGTCGATTAGAAAGATTAAAAAAGAAGGAAAGTATAAAGGGATTACCTTTAAAAACTTGGTTCCAGTTTGTTAGTAAGAATTTTGGTATAGTTCCTGCTATTATATCTACTTGTAATCAATATATAAAAATAGTAATTAATAAATGACGGAGGATTGGAAATGATAACGTTATTGG
>OGYI01000620.1_pt1 | contig 43314 bp, 31 predicted proteins | sample 1576521 | NCBI WGS metagenome assembly OGYI01 (sample SAMEA3541484, study PRJEB24748) | human gut metagenome | biome: human gut; feature: human-associated habitat; material: faeces | place: China | collected 2012
CGCCGGACGGTTTCCGGAAAGGGCAGGGGCCAGGGCAAAGGACAGGGACACGGTGTGCAGGAGGGAGGGCCGGGAGGAAAGGGATTGCTCGTTTAGAAATACTTTAGAGAATTCGCTGTTATGATATTTTTGGTTAATAACCAATATGAAAATGAGAGGAAGGAAACAAATGAAAAAAGTGATGGAAAGAACAAAGGACAATATTTTTTGCAGACTGTCCGCCTTATTGTTGTGTGCGCTGCTTTTGAGTGCATGCGGTTCAGGAGATAAGGCGGAGGCCGCTTCTGGAGATCCGGGAGCGTCTTCTGCATCTGTGGAGAATACCGGTGAAGCCGTTTCTGAGCCTGACGCTTCGGCCGAAGCACCGGAAGGGATATCCTCATCCGAAGCTCAGGAAACAGCTTCGGATGAAACCTCGGTTTCCAAAGACATGTTAGATGGAACCATTGAAGAAATCGACTCGTCCAGCTTCAGAGTCAGTAAAACCTTTGTGGAGGTTCTGAATGAGGATGAATTGCTTGCTGTCTCTCCCGCTGACCCCGATCCGACAGCTTCCATTGAGGTAACCTATACGGAGGATACGGTATTTACCATCTGTTCTTCTTCCGATATGGGTATTACTTCCACTACCAGTGAGGCAACCGCCGCTGATTTGGAAATAGGAAGGAGTATGTACGCTACAGGCACCCGCAACGGTTCTGTATTTTATGCGGAAGAAATTACCATATATCATTTTGATTAGTAATAATTTGTTTTTGCTGAAAAAATGAGGGGGACAGCGCCCGTGTGAGCCGCCGTCCCCCTGTTGAGTATTATCTTTTTACATTTTCTTATACAAGACCCAGTTTATCCTTCAGTTCATTCCAGATATCAAATGCGGAGAAACGCATGGGTATACTGTAGTCGTCCTCATTTCCATGTACCGGCGTCCAGACCTGCGCATAGAACGGGCTCTTACGGGCCATATCTGCATAGTGCCAGGTGTTCCGCTGGCATTCCGGACACCAGTGTCCGCCGCGCAGCATTGCGTTGACGCTCATTTTATACTCATGTCCCTGCGAACATCTGAACCGGATAGGCGTATAAATGTCGGGGATGGTTTCGTCCAGCAGCTCACAGCCTCTGAACCATGCCGCTTTCCTGATATCCTCAGCATCCAGATCTTCCAAAGCCTTATTTTCATCATAGCCATGATCCATATAAACCGGATTTTCCTCCGAAGGATGATAAAACTCATATCCTTCCTCCATAGTCTTAATCTGCTGCTGTTTTTCCCTGGAGCCGAAAAATGCATGAATCCAGTCTTCCTGATCCTTTTCCAGCATCCAGGAGGTTCCCATCTCCTTATGGCTGATTTTTTCCAGATTCTCCTTCATGGACTGCGTATTAGGCATCATTGCGGCAATCATGGGGTTCTTCATCATCGCTTCCATCTCCGCCGTAACCTCCGCCCGGTAGCTTTCCGGAGGAATTACCCTGAAATGTAAATAGTCATCCAGCAGATCGGAATCCGTATAGTACTGCCCATGGAAGTTGTAAAGCGCACATTTTGTCACGTCAAACACATCCTGATAACGGATTCCCATAGGCCCGAAGCTGAAATTCATCAGTTCCCAATGGGCAAAACGCCATCCCTTGCCGCTGCTTAAATTATAGGCCTTTCTCCAGAATTCTTCAGACACCCAGTCTTCGCAGAGATTTGCCATACAGATACCGGATTCCACCGCGGTGCTCCATTCCAGAACATTGTTGGGGTTCTGGTGATGCTGAATCGGTTCCTCGCCCGCTCCCTGATCCGGCGGATACTGCCCGGTCTGACGAATGGAAACCCAATATTTAAGGCCGCTGTCAAATACGGAAAGCTCGGAAAACACCTTTGACATCGCGTAGTAATCATGTGCGGAAGGATTGATGGGATCCCCGCAGCGTCCCCAGTTTACAGGCACCGGCCTATCACCTGTCATGGCCACAGTACCCACATAGGCAAATTTCACCTTGTCCGGATCCGGCTGTTCCTTAATGGCCTTAATAATATTCAGCGTGGAGCCAATATTCGTATACAGCGTCTCTTCCGGATACTTATCCGCCGCGGGAGATACCATGGCTCCGATGTGCAGCACATAATCCGCGCCTGTCACACATTTCAAAATGGTTTCGTAATCCTTCATATCTCCCCAGATCACTTCCAGATAAGGATCTGCTATCTTCTTCACAAGCTCTTTGTTCTTGGCGGATGGACGGGCCAGCATACGGACCGCAAATTTGGGTTTCCTTGCCAGCAGCTGTTTCACCGTTTCAATTCCCATCTTTCCGGTGCCGCCTGTTACAAAAACGGTCCTGGGCGCTTTGGAAATCGCCGCACGGTATTCCGGCTGGTCGAATTTCACTGCCGCTTCCTGCGCTTCAAAGGTGGCATTCATCGCACGGCGGGCGCGGAGCGCATCCCCAACCTTCACAAAAGCGATGCCCTCACTGCGGCAGCTTTCTTCCAATGCGGATGAGTCATTGCTTCTGGAACCAACCGCAACAACCGCATAATCGCAGGGGTAGGACTCTTCTTTACCATCCTTGCTTCCATAAACACATCCGTTCTCAATCCTGTTGACCGTGATATTTGTAACGGTGGCGATTCCACGTTTTGCTATTTCTTCCATAACACAGATTTTCCGGACAGGCCCGATATCAGCGCATACCTCCGGAAGCATTTCAAGAACGGTAACCTTACAGCCATTTTCCGCCAGATATTCCGCCGCTTCCATACCCACAAGGCCGCCGCCGATTACCACCGCAGTGCCGGAAACCTTCACCTTCCCGCCCAGTACCTGATGGGAATTCACCACATTTTCCCCGTCCGCACCGGGAATTTTCAGGCTGATCGGTGAGGAACCAATCGCACAGATTACGGTATGCGGCTTTTCCTCCGCAATCAATTCAGGAGTTGCCGGTGTATTCAGGTGCACCTCAATTCCCGCTCTTTTTACCTGGGATGCCATGGAAAGCATGGCCGCCTTCATTTCCTGTTTGCGGGGAGCTTCCCCTGCCAGAAGGAACTGTCCTCCCAGATGATCGCCGCTTTCATAAATCACAGGTCTGGCACCGCGTTCCTTTAATATCAGTGCCGCCTGCATTCCGGCGATTCCGCCGCCTGCGATGAGCACCTTTTCCGGCTCTTCACAGGGAACCGGTTCCAGCTCCGCTTCCAGTCCCACCGCCGGATTTCTCAGGCAGGTGATATGGGGCATATCCAGATTGGAAAAGCCGTCATAGCAGCCCTGGTCACAGCCCACACAGGTTACGATGTCCTCTCTTTTTCCCGATTTTGCCTTGTTGCAGAATTCAGGATCCGCCAGCTGTCCCCTGCCGATAACCACCATATCCACCTTGTCTTCTTCCAGGATCTGCTCCGCCAGCTCCGGCGTATTGATTCTGCCCACACCGACCGTCAGCATACCTGTTTCTTTCCTGATATATGCCGCATTGTCAATGTTGAAGCCGCAGGGCAAATCAAGGGAAGGCACCTCATATTTCAATGCAGGCGTTATAATATTTCCTCTGGAGATATCCAGGACATCCACTCCTGCTTCCTTTGCCCATTTACAGAACTGAGCCACCTCTTCTATGGTCAGTCCGTTTTCCAGATAATCATCATGGGCATCAATCCGCATGAAAATCGGCATATCCTCAGGGATTGCACTGCGGATGGCACGGATAGCCTCCAAAGGGAAACGCGCCCTGTTTTCCAGGGATCCGCCATATTCGTCCGTCCGATGGTTGATTCCGCCTGACAGGAAGGAATGAGGCAGGTAGTTATGGGCACAATGGAATTCCACACAGTCAAAGCCGGCTTCTGCCGCTCTTGCCGCCGCCTTTCCGAAGCAGTCCGCTATGTAATGAATCTGTTCCACGCTGATGCCGGGCAGCGTCAGCTCCGCCGATACAGGCATATCCGATGCCACATACATTATCGCAGCCGGATCAAAGCTCACGGCGATACTTCCCTGCCAAAGCTGGATTCCCGCCTTGCCGCCCGCCTCATGAATGGCGTCGGTCAGCTTTTTCAGCCCCGGGATATACATATCCTCCGCAATGGAAAGGAACTGCTTGGGGGAGCTTAACGGCTCCACGCTGGCAACCTCTACCATATTCAGTCCGTTTCCGCCCTTCACTCTGGCGACATGATACCGGATCAGCTTATCCGTTACCATTTTATGATCACTCATACGGGTGCCCATCGCGGGCAGGATGACACGGTTTTTCAGTTCCATCCCTTTGATTGTGATGGGAGAAAATAATTTTTCATACATATGCGCCGTCCTCCTTTTCTTATATTTTCATTATAAACTATCCACAATCTGTACAGTCAATGGTGTTTTTTTATTCAGCTTTTGTTATAATTATCAGGGGATTATTACATGAAATGTATTTTTATCCACAATGTGCCTTCCAAAAAGTGTGCACCTGGTGTACACTTTAGGTGATGCCGGGCAGCCGGAGACTTTTGCATCAAATGAGCGGCAGCTTTTTGTAAAAGGAAGGGGTGTCCATGAGAATTAAAGAAGTGATTCAAAAAACAGGACTTTCCAGAAGAACCATTCAATTTTATATATCCCAGAAGCTGATCACTCCGAAGGAGGATCCGGTTAACGGATACCATGATTTTTCAGATGAGGATGTGCGCAATCTCATTATTATCTCACGGCTTCGCAGGCTGGATTTTCCCGTTTCGGATATCCGCCATATCCTTCGTTTTCCCGGAACCGCTTCCTATTATTTTTACCGCCAGATTGACACTCTGACAAAACGGATCGATACCATGCGGCGGAATGTGGACATCCTTGCCCGCTATTTTGAGAACAATCCCGCCCCAATCGACTGTGATTCCCTTGCCGCCAGCCTAAAGCTCATGGAATCCTATGAGGAAAAGAAGGCGGCCGCCGATGATTTCACGGAGCTGGACAAGAGAATCATCCCTCTTTTTATATGGACGCCCTATCTTTCCGGAAACCGAAGCGAATACCAGGAATTCATCTGGAGCAAAATTTCCCGAAAGGTAATCGAGGACTACCAGCCCTTCCTGCGCAGCATGAAATACATCATTTCCGCCCTCACCCCGGAACAGCTCACCTACAGCAGTAAAAAAACAGCCCAGCAGGCTGAAAAAATAGCGTCCTTAAAGCACGATGGCCTTCCTGTCCACGCGGCCTGTATGCTGGAACAGATCGACGCTTTTCTCCGGAATAAGGCTCTTGTGGAAAAATGGAACCTTGTCTACCAGCCTCTGATTTATCCGCTGCTGACAATCGGTTATTCCGAAATAAGCAGCATGATGTTTGAACTAAACAGCGACTATGAGCGCTTTTATAATAACATCTGTGTTCTGTGCGGCTTGATATGGAACCTGCTGCAGACGACGGAATCCGGGAAAAGAATCTACGAAAGAATTACGGACAGGCTGCTTCCCATTAACTGGGAACAGAACGGGAAGGGAGAACTGGAGCGGATGACCGTGTTCGCGTTCAGTCCTTATGCTCTTCTGGAAAAAGATGAAATTACAGATCTGTTATTCTGAAGGAGCCCTTTTGCCTTCTTAAAACTAAAAATATGTCAGGAGATTTATATGCAGAATAACCTTTCACTATCCATTGATATCGGCGGAACCTCCGCCAAATATGCTTATGTTACGGCCGATGGCCGGCTCACGGGGAAAAATTCCTTTTCCACCTCCGGCCTTAAAAATCTGGATGAATTCTACCAGCGGCTGCTGCCTGTCATCGATGAGGGCTTTGCCTGCGGCGCTGTAAACGTGGGCTTGTCCTGCCCGGGTTTTATCCATTCGGACGGGCTGTGTATGGGCGGTGTGGAAAATCTGCCCTATTTAAAGGGTGTGGATATTCCCGGATTCCTCCGGCAGCGCAATCCGTCTCTCAAGGTATCCATTATGAATGACGGCACGGCCGCCGCTTTGGGGGAATACTGGCTGGGCAGCGGCCGGGGCAGCCGTGTCCTGCTGTGCATCACCCTCGGTACCGGTATCGGCAGCGCCCTGATTCTGGACGGCAGGCCCTATCCTGGCAGCCATTTTCAAAGCGGGGAAATTGGCTACAGTGATTATTCCTCCTCCGAAGAATACCTTGAAATCGATTATTCCACCCTTGGAATCCTCAGAAGGGCATCGGCGCTCACCGGCTCCCAGCTTGACGGCTTTGCCTTTATCCAACGTATCCGGGACAATGATCCCTGCTGCCTGCAGCTTCTGGAGGACTGGACCGCGAAGCTGGGGCGCGTCCTGGCTAACAATATCCTGATGCTGGATCCTGACAGGGTGGTAATCGGAGGCGGCATATCAAAGCAAAGTGACATCCTGATTCCGCTCCTGGAAAAACAGACAAACCGACAGCTTCCTCCCCAGTATCGGCAGCTGGCAGAAATCGTTCCTGCCCGGCTCGCTAATGATGCCGCACTGTTCGGTGCTGTTAAGCCGTTTTATGAAACAGGTGCGGATACGTGATGATGTTTTTTTATTAGTCTTCTCTTCCAAAAAATAGGGAAAGGATGGTTGTGGTCAGCCATCCTTTCTTTTTATAAAATCAAAAGAATTCGCTTCTGTGTCATATACGCTTTTCTTCAATTCCTTCTGCCTCTATTTCCATAAAATAAATTGGATGTATAAATATAATCCAAATTGGATGTTGAAATCCAATAATTTTACATGCATACTGATATTGGTTCGAACCAATTCAAAAACAGAAGATCACTTTTTATCTTCTTGTTTTCATTACGAAATAATGTGCACAGATCGGAGCTGCTATGAAAATTCAGGTTGACAAGACGAAAAAAATACCGATGTACAAACAAATCGTGGAGCAGATACAGGCCCAGATCACATCCGGCGAAATCCCCCACGGTTTTCAGTTTCCTTCGGAACGCCAGCTGGCGGACGCTCTTGGCGTAAACCGGACTACCGTGCTGAATGCTTATAAGGAACTGAAGGCGGACGGACTGATGGCCTCCCATGTGGGACGCGGTACCGTGGCTGTCAGTACCGCCGGTGAATATCCCGTCAAAACAATTTATCAGAAAGAGCCCATCTGGGAATTCCTGTACAGCGACTACCTGAAAAACCATGAGCCTTTCGATGTAAATAAATATCTGGAAATAGCCAATCAGAAGGATGTTATCTCTTTTGCGGCAGGTATTGCCTCTTTTGAAAATCTGCCCACCCAGGCCTTTGAAGGAATAGAAGCGGAGCTGTTATCCAGGCAGAAGGAACTGCTGGTTTCACCTGTGGCGGGTTTTTCCTCTCTGCGAAAGGTGATCAGCACTTATATGCAGAAGCGTTCCTGCTTCTGCCAGCCCTCGGAAATCATGGTGCTGTCGGGTTCCCAGCAGGGGATAGATCTCATCACCAGAGCCTTTATCAATCCGGGCGATCTCATCCTGATTGAGGAACCGTCCTTCTTTCCCGCCATACAGAGCTTCCGGGCCGCCGGGGCCAAAATCATGGCGGTTCCCATGGAAAATGACGGGATGGATATGGAAATCCTTGAACAGCTTTTGTCCCGGTACCGGCCCAAATTCCTTTATACAATGCCTGCCTACCATAATCCCACCGGCATCTGCATGAGCCTTGCCAAACGTATCCGGCTGTTGGAGCTGGTAAATAAATATGGAATTCCTGTATTGGAGGATGATCCTTACGGAGAGCTGTACTTTGAGGGACAGCCGCTCTCCCCCCTGAAATCCATGGACAAAAACGGATATGTCATGTATCTTTCCACCTTCTCCAAAACCATTTCCCCCGGACTGCGTCTCGGCTGGATCTGCACGGGCAAAAAACTGATACATCAGCTCTGCAATATCCGCCAGCTCGCTGACCTGCATTCCAACTGCATTTCCCAGCAGGTCGTGGAGCGTTTTATCGTCAGCGGCGGAATGGCCGACTATCTCACCCTGCTCCGCAGGGAATATAAGGAAAGAAGGGATATCATGGCGGAGGCGCTGGACAGATATGCCCCTCCCGGCCTGTCCTGGAATATCCCGGCCGGAGGCTATTATCTGTGGTGCACTCTCCCGGAAGGCGTTTCCGCAGAGGCGCTTGCCCAGAGAGCGGCGGCTGGAGGCGTTGCCATCCTGCCGGGAATGCCCTCCTATCTCGTAACCCGGAAGGGTGAAGCCCACGTCCGGCTGAATTATACCTTTCCTGCGAAAAACAGGATTTCCGAAGGAATCAGGCTGTTATGTGAAGCCATCAGGGAATTATTACGTCTGTCAAAAGAAGCGGCATGGCCCGCTGAAAATGAAATCAACCCTATCTTATAAGGAGCATCGACATGGAATATAAATATGCGAGAAGAATGTCTGAAATAAAAGCGTCGGAAATCAGGGAGCTGCTGAAGCTGACGGAAAAGCCGGAGGTTATTTCCTTTGCCGGCGGTCTGCCCGCCCCTGAGCTTTTCCCCATCGAAGAAATAAGGGCCGTCAATAACTATGTCCTGGACCGCTGCGGTGAACAGGCGCTTCAATACACCACAACGGAAGGCTGGCAGCCGCTGCGCAAATGGATCGCAGAACGCATGAATACACAGCTTGGCACTTCCTTCTGCGATGAGAACATTATGATAACCCACGGTTCCCAGCAGGCCCTTGATCTTTCCGGGAAGGTGTTCCTGGATGAGGGCGACGTGGTTCTGTGTGAAAGCCCCACGTATCTGGCCGCAATAAGTGCGTTCAAGGCTTATGGCTGCCGTTTTGTCGAAATCGATACCGACGATGAGGGAATGATACCCGCAAGCCTGGAAAAAGCGCTGAAGGAATACCCCGCCGCCAAACTGATCCTATATCATACCCAATTTTCAAAATCCCACAGGGAAAACCTGGAGCCTGGAGCGGCGGAAGCAGGCTGCCGAGCTGTCCGCAAAATACCGTGTCGCCGTTATCGAGGATAATCCTTACGGAGAACTGCGGTATGAGGGGGACTTCTTACCCTCCGTCAAGTCCTTCGACCGCTCGGGAAGCGTGATATGTACCGGAACCTTCTCCAAAATATTCTGCCCCGGCTACCGTATCGGCTGGATTGCAGGGGATGCGGAGGTGATCCGCAAATATGTGCTGGTAAAGCAGGGAGCCGATCTGCAGTGCAACACCATCGCACAGATCGTAATCTCCGCCTATCTGGAGCAATATGATATTGATGCCCACATCGATAAAATAAGGGAAGTATACCGCAGACGCCGCGATACAGCCATCGAAGCCATAACCCGGTATTTTCCTTCCGACACCGTATTCACCAGGCCCGAAGGCGGACTTTTCCTCTGGGTGGAACTGAATGAAGCGATAAATACCACAGAGCTTCTTGAACGCTGTATTGCGGAAAATGTAGCCTTTGTACCGGGCTATTCCTTTTTCCCCAACAAATGCAGGCTCAATACCCTCCGCATTAATTTTTCCAACACACCGGAAGAAAAGATCGAAGAAGGGCTTGCCCACATCGGCCATGTACTGAAGCAGGCCGGTTTTCAATAGCACATAGCTATTCCGTTTCCCTGTGCACCACATGCTTTTTGAGCATAAGCTTCACCGTACAGCCCGCGCCCGGAGAGGAAACAATCGATATGCCGCAGTCCTGCCCATAATAAAGCTTCAGGCGTTCCTCCACATTTTTAAGCCCCACGCTTCCTTTCCGGACACACCTGCCATCCTTCAGCGATGCGGGGGCAAAGCCCGCTCCGTTATCTTCCACCATGAATATCAGATATTCTCCTTCCTCCCGCGCCGTCACCAGAATCCTGCCCAATCCCTCCATTGGCTTGATACCATGATAAATACTGTTTTCCACAATGGGCTGAAGGATGATTTTTGGCACGGTATAGTCCAGAAACTCCTCCGGAACCCGGATTTCATAGCTGAGCTTATCCCCGTACCTCTCCTTCTGGATATAGAGATACTGACGTACATGTTCCAGCTCGTCGGCTGCCGTAACCAGCTCCCTTCCCCCATTCAGGGACAGCCGGAAAAAAGCCGCAAGGGACTTGGTGAGGGCGATAACCTTCGCGCTGTCGTTAAATTCCGCCATCCAGACAATGGTATCCAGGGTATTGTAAAGAAAATGCGGATTAATCTGGCTCACAAGGGCATTCAGCTGCGCCTGGTGAAGCGTTTCCTCTTTCTGTGCGATTTCCTTCATCAGCCCCCGGATGCGGAAAATCATTTTATTATAATTTTCAGCCAAAATCTCCGCTTCCTGAAAGCTATGCTTACGCACGCTGATTTCGGCCAGTTTTTCGATTTCTCCCATCCCCTTTTCCAGATCAGCCATGGGAACCGCCAGACGGCGGGTAAACAGGATCCCCAGCAGGATCACCGCGCCGAAAAGCAGCGCTCCCACAAAAAGCACCACCTCAAGAAGCTGCTGTTCCAGCATTTTCAGAGTATCCAGAGACACCACGCCGACCAATATCCAGCCGGTATTTTCTATTTCCGTCCGATAAACGAGAAGGTTTTTCTTTTTATCGTAACGATCCCCCTCTGCAAGCAGTGTCAGCAGCTGCTCCTTTTTTTCAGGAGAAGTAAAAAATCCGGTATCCTTATGATACACCAGCTCCCCCCTGTCATTTACCAGAAAGACATAGCCCTCTCTGCCCACGTCCAGGCTGCGCAGATGTTCTTCAACCACCCCATATTCCATATCCATCAGAAGGACGCCCAGATTCTCACCGGCACTGTCCGTGATCTCCGTGCTCACCGAAATCACCCAGTTGTCTTTATCCGGGGAAAAGCTCTGCATCCTCGCTCCGGTAAGAACGGGCATCGTGTTATGGATGGATTCCATGTACCAGTCTTCCTTCATCATATCTTCCGAAACCGACATATCCAGATTTTCCTCATTGGAAAGGATACGTCCGTCCTTGGAAACCACCACGATGGATTTCTTGCAGTCATCATTTTTAAGCAGCTGTTCAATGCCCGACATCAGTACGGGCCGGAGGCTCTCATCGTTTTCCTCCAGATACTGCCGCAGGACCGGGCTGTTGGCAAAAACATCCGATTCCCCCTTCACTCTGGCAATATAGGTAGCAATGTTATTACCGCTCAGTTCCAGAAGATCATGGGTTTTGGAAACCATCTCATTCATCAGCAGACTGGCTGTAAAGAAATAAATGGTCCCGCTCAGAATCAGTATTATCGCCAGCCCCAGGCCCAGATAGAAAAAAGAAATCTGCACGCCGAACCTGCGGAACCAGTTTCGGATCCTACATCTGTTTTCCACGTCCCGCCTCCGTTCTGAACTCCCTTGGGGTTGTTTTATACTTACGCCGGAAACACACACTGAAATAGTTCGGATCCTCAATTCCCACCGCCGCGGCAACCTCATAGTTTTTCATTTCCGTGGACAAAAGAAGGATTTTGGCTCGTTCCAGCCTCACGTCCAGAAGATAGTCCCTGAAATTCCCACCGAAATATTTTTTAAACAAAGTGCTTAAATAACTCACACTGTATCCCAATTCCTCCGCCAGCATACTGAGTGAAAAACCGGTATCAGACAGATGCTTCTCCAATGCTTCCGAAATCTGGCCGCGAAGGCTGCCCTTTCCGTCCGAACCGGCTTCCATCGCCAGATTATCCACCGCCTGCCGTACGGCGGTGAAGCTGTCGGTTTCCCGTTTCTTTTCCGCAAGCCTGGAGAGCAGCTTTTGTATATCGTCCTTCGAAAGCGGCTTCAGGGCATAATCATCCACCCCGATCTTAATGGCGCGGATCGCATAGTCCAGGTAATCATACCCGGTAAGTATGGCTATTTTCACTCCGGCATCAAGCTCTTTTGCCCTCCGGCAGAACTCCAGGCCGCTCATACCTGGCATGTTGATATCGGCCAGAATCAGGTCAATCGGATGCTCCTTCATGACCGCAAGCGCCTTTTCCCCATCTTCCGCCTCAAAGCATCCGCCGATACCCAGGCTTTCAAAATCCACAAGCTCCCTGATTCCTCTGCGGATAATACTCTCATCATCCACCACCAGAAGATTATACATAAACCGATCCCTCCCCCTGTTTTAATCCTTCAGCCACATATTTCAGGGACCTGCGGACCAGATACGCAGATCCCTGAAGGAATTTTTACTCATCAAAGATTGAGAGCAGGAAGCCGTAGCCTTCCTCTTCCATATTTTCATAAGGGATAAAACGGATGGAAGCACTGTTGATGCAATAACGCAGGCCGCCCGATTCCGCAGGCCCGTCGTTGAAAACATGGCCCAAATGGCTGTCCCCCACTCGGCTGCGCACCTCCGTACGGTTCATGTTGTGGCTGGTATCCTCCTTTTCATTCACCACCTCAGGAGCAATGGCTTTGGAAAAGCTGGGCCAGCCGCAGCCGGAATCAAACTTATCCTCCGAACTGAAAAGCGGTTCTCCCGTAACGATATCCACATAAATCCCCTTGCGGAATTCATCATCATATTCATTCATAAAAGGCCGTTCCGTCTCATTCAGCTGTGTGACCGCATACTGGATATCCGTAAGGCTTTCCCTTAATTCCTCATCATCGGGCACCGTATAGTCTTCCGGCCTGATCAGACCCGACAGATCCTCCGCCCCCAATCCTTCTTCCTTAATAAATTCGTCCGCACTGTTCAGATTGATGTGACAGTAACCGCCCGGGTTCTTGTCCAGATAATCCTGATGGTATTCCTCTGCCGGATAGAAATTGGATAAAGGCAGAAGCTCGGTAACTACAGGAACAGCATTCCTTTTCTCCTGCTCTGCCAGCACCTTTTCCGCGATATCCCGGTCTTCCTCATCCACATAGTAGATACCGGAACGATACTGGCTTCCCCGATCATTCCCCTGTTTATTAACACTGGTGGGATCCACCACCTTGAAGAAGCCGTCCAGCAGCTGCTGTGTGGTGATGAGCTGCGTATCATAAACCACCTTTACCGTTTCCGCATGGCCGGTATTGTTATAGCATACCTCCTCATAGGTCGGATTTTCCGTGTCTCCGTTGGCATATCCCACTTCCGTATCTTTGACGCCGGGAAGCTTCTTCATATAAGCTTCTACTCCCCAGAAACAGCCGCCTGCCAAATATATGGTGTGCAGGTTTTCTTCATCCGTCATCTTATTTTCCGTATTCACTGACATACTCTCTTCCTCTCCTTCCATTCCTGTTGTATTCCCCGAGGCAGCGGCGCATCCCGCCAGCAGGCTGGAAACAAGGACGGCGGCCAGCAGAACGCTCCCTGTCATTTTATATTTGTTCATGTTATTCCTCCTTTCATGCCCTGATTCTACCCCGTTTTTACAGAAAAGGTAATGGAATCCGTTTCTCATTTTCTTTGATTTCTTATGATCATGGAGAATTATGAGGAATAACAATGATTCAGCCTGTTACAGATTCTCAGCCCCAGCCCGGTGTTTCCGTAAACACCTGAGTATCGGATAAAACCGTCCAGCCTTCCTCTCCGGTACCTGTCCGTCTCATTTTTACATATATCTGATTTTCCGCAGCGGGTGTAAGCGCCGCACAGTTCAGCTGTTCTCCCGGAACTGCAAGAAAAGAGGGTTCTCCCGCCAGACATTCTTCCCGGGTGCTGTAAAAAAGTATGGGCTGCTGTGCGGTATAAAGATAAGGCTCTCCCCCTGTCAGGGGAACCTTCATGTCATATTCCTGTCGCTCTGTCTGCGCTATTCCCGAACTTCCAAACACAAAATCCAGCTTCACATAATAAGAGCCAAGCCCCTCAGCGAACACAGGCGTATCCGCCCAGATCTCTATGCTGCTGTCACCGGGAAGCCGCATCATTCTGCCGCTGTCAAAATCGAATACCCCAATCCGGTACAGATTCCCCAGCCCGCCCAGAATCGAAACCTCTCTCAGATCTCCCAGTTCCTTAAGCTTTCCGTCCTCCGCGGCAAAAAATTTCAGCATGGAAAAGCCTCCGCTGTCTTCCAGCCCATATACTGCCAGCTCCTTTTTCCCGTCATTTCTGTCAAGATCAACCACCAGCAGCTGATAACCGATGGAAACCGCCTGATCTGTCTCCCAGACAGTCTTTCCATCGATGCTGACTTCCATACCATCCGCTCCATACATGTCTTCCTCTGTCCTCACTGTGTACCGGATCTCTTCCGGGACTCCGTCTCCGTCCAGGTCATACCAGGCTGCCTGTGCCGGTTCTATATCGATGGCCGTACCATCCGCTTCCTCTGCAGCACGCCGGTTCTCCCACAGCTGCTGCAGCGCTCCTTCGGGTCCATGCCACTGCGCTGAAGCCAGTTCTCCCACCAAAAGTCCGGCAATGCCATCGTTTTCTTCTTCTTTTGAAAGCTTACCGTCCTTCCATGCACAGGTCACATTTACATTCCGGTCTTCTTTTCTCAGGTTCAGCTGTACAAGACCATTTCCACGAATGCGTATATCCCTGACCCAATAGCCCTCCGCTTCGTAAGGCGCAAAGCATTCCGCCGCGCCGGGCAGGCCCAGGAATCTGTCCTGTCCCACGGCCATCGCCCCATATTCATGAAAGCTGCCGTTTTCATAATAAAAATAACAGGGCTTTACCGTACGCCCCGTTCCATCCTCGCGGGCATCCGTGCTGCTTTGGTACAGAATATAGGTGCCGTCCTCCGTCACCGTAAAGGCTTCTCCTTTTCCGGAAAGGACACTTTCATAAGGAACCTTGTCCGAAACTCCCCACAGCAGAGAAGATGTGGCGCTGCTTCCGTCTGATTCCGTATACCAAAAGGCGGTATTTTCCGGCGTTTCCACTACGGCACTCTTATCCTGCAGATATTCCGCCGCTTCCCCGCCGTTCTTTAAAGGGACGGCTCCCTCAGCCCCCGCAAACCACCTCTGCCCTTCCAGAATGCCGTCATTATTCACACCCGCAAAGGCAAACGCCTCCCTGTTCCCGTCGCCATCATAATCGGCACAGTCAAACAGCAGGATTTCAGCCCTCGCCGCTTCCTTAATCTCAGAAAATAAAACGGCATCCTCCCCGGACAGCTTTTCCCCGCGGAATGTAAGCTCACCGGGCACCTCCTCCGTTTCGCCTCCCTTTGATACATTACCGGTTTCCCCGCCATTCTCTTCTGTAACAGAGTCCGGGACAGCCGATTCCGTATTCTTCCGCGAACAGCCGGCCATCACCAGGGCGGCAAGCAGACAAAGTACGAACAGTGTATTTCTCTTCATATGATTTCCTCTTCCTTTCTAACCATTTTCCCTTCCTAAATCTGTATCTGTCATTGTAGAATATTTTTTGTTGCTGAATCGAAGGACTTCTGATTGCACTTTCATTTTACTGCAAAACAGTCTGCATGTATAGGAGAAAACCGGTCCGGGCGAAAGGAAGCCGCCAGAGCCGGCACTCTTCAGGATTTTATGGAACCAGGCGGATCTGACAGGATATTTTTGAAAAGTAACAGTCCCCTATACCAAACATTTCATTGAAAAAATATGTCCTGTAATGATATAATAATATAATTGGAACAGGCCCGAAAAGCCTTTTGTATGCTCGTTTTTTCCCACCTGCGGGAGCCGTAATTACGCGTGTCCGGCTTCCGTTCTTTTCCCTGTTATGGCGCGCAGCGCAGCGCGCAGATTGGTATGATAATGAAAAAGGTCACACTGCAGGATATTGCCAGTTCCCTCGGCATTTCACGAACCACTGTCTGGAAGGTATTCAGCGGTCAGAAAGGTGTTTCCGATAACCTGCGCAGGAAAATTCTGACAACGGCGCAGGAAATGGGATACGAATTTCCGGAATGCGCTCCTCTTCTCCCTTCCCAAAAGACTGCTGCGCCTCCGGTCAATATTGCGGTTGCTGTCTGCCGGCCGGAATCCTCCATTTTCTGGATGAACATTATCCACCAGATCGCAAAGGAGCTTTCATTCCACAATGTCAATCTGGTTTATACTTATCTTCCTTCTTCCATCGATGAGGATTATACTCTGCCGGCTTCCCTTGTAAACGGAAATACTCATGGAATTATTGTCCTGAATGTATATAATAATCAGTTAATCCGCCTTTTGTCAGAGGCTCCTGTCCCCAAGGTTTTTCTGGATACCGCCACCTCCATCCCTCCCTCGTCTCTGAATGGCGATCTTATTTTAATGGAAAGCAGCATCAGCATTTCGGAAATCACGGAACATCTGCTGAAGCAGGGACGTAAAAAAATCGGATTCATCGGCGATATCAATTATGCGCAGTCCAATTACGAACGGTATGAGGGTTTTTCCAAAACGCTGGAGCGTTATGGCCTTTCACCGTCTCCGGAGCTTTCTCTTACCGGTTCCATCGGAACCGATACGTATAAGGAGGAAATCGATGCTTTTCTTAATACGCTTCCCAGCATGCCGGATGCCTTTGTCTGTGTCAGCGACTATGTGGCCTGCCTTCTGATGCAGCTTCTGTTAAAGCGCGGACTGAAAATACCGGAAGACGTTGCCGTATCCGGGTTTGACGGAAATATGGAAAGCCCTCTGGCGGAGGAACTGACTACCGTGCAGGTATTCAATCAGGATATCGGGCTGCGTCTCGCCCTGCAGATTTTATACCGTATTGAACACCCAGACACACGTTCTGAAATTATTTATATTTCCACCCAGACCATTTTCCGTTCTTCAACAGGCAGTGCGAAAAAAGCGTGACACAGGAAATGCCGGGCATTCAGCCCGGCATTTCCTATATACGCATCCTTATGTATTTTTCTGTTATGAAACTTTCTATACATTTCTGCCGCCAGACCGCGGAGCACCTCTGTACTTCAGTCTGCCTGCGCCTCTTTCATCAGATAGTACAGCGTTGTCACGCCTGCGCCGGTTGCCCCCTTGCTTTCAAACGCATAGGTGGGTGTCCCGCACCACGCCGTTCCTGCAATATCCATGTGAATCCAGGGTTTCCCCTCACAGAATCTGTGGATGAACAGTCCTGCCGTAATCGTTCCGCAGCATCCTCCTCCCACATTTTTTACATCCGCCACATCGCTGTCGATCATCTTTTCGTGTTCTTTGCCATAGGGAAGCCGCAGATAACGCTCCGCCGACCAGGACAGGGCACGTTCGAACAGCTGATAAAAAGAATCGTCATCCGACATGGTTCCGCCGATGGTATTTCCCAGCATCTGCCCCACTGCGCCTGTCAGGGTGGCAATATCCAGCACTTTGGTAATGCCTTCCTTACGGATCCCGTAGCTGACCGCATCCGACAGCACAAGCCGCCCCTCCGCATCCGTATTGAGCACCTCTATTGTCTTGCCGGAATAACCTGTTATGACATCTCCGGGAAGAAGCGCAGACTGGGATATCCGGTTTTCACTCAGCGGAAGGCAGGCCGTAATATTCACCTTAAGCTTCCTGGCCGCGGCTGCATGAACCGCGGCCGTCACTGCGGCGGCTCCCGCCATATCCCCTTTGATTCCCGCCATGGAGGATCCTTCCTTTAAACAATAGCCTCCCGTATCACAGGTGATTCCTTTCCCGATCAGCCCATAAATTTCCTTGCTCCCGGGATCTCCCTTATACCGCAGAATCAGCAGGCAGGGCGGATATTCGCTGCTGCCTCCCACACCATAAAGAGCCTCCATATGAAGGGCTCTCAGCTGCCCATATACAAGCATTTCCGTTTCCACACCGCAGTCACTGACATAGTCCGTGATCTTCCGGGCAAAATCCATGGGCCGCAGATGATTGCCCGGTGTATTCACCATGTCCCTGGCAAAACAGATGCCTTTTAAGAGTTCCAGCCCTTCCTGAAGACTGTCTTCGAAGCCCTCCATATTTTCCAGCTGGAAATTACAGTCCGCAGACTCCTGTTTCTCCGTCTTACTGTATTCGTAAGAATAGCCGCCAAGTCCCAGCCCTAATACCACGGCTATAATTGCCTTTTCTCCCAGTTTTTCCACAAAGCATCCGGGATCCAGGGAAATTTCCCTGATATGCAGTTCCTTGCACCGTTTGGAAACCGCGGCCGAAATCTCCTTAACCTGAAGAAGCCCCAATTCTTCCTCTTTACCGCAGCCTGCCAGCAATACGGCCTGGCTGCTGAGAGGCACCAGCAAGCTTTCCAGGTATTCTCCGCGGAAAACCTTCTCAAGCCCCATTTTGAAGCTGCGGATATGGGCATCCTTTTCCCATACAAAATCTACAGAATATATTTCATTTTTCTTTTTTACTACGGATATCATTTCCGGCTCCTTTATTTCTCATACTGCCCGGCTATCCCGAGCATGAGTTCCACACTTCCCACGTGATAGCCGGCACAGGCATAAATTCCGGCCGGTCCATTCCCCACAATGACCAGCACCGGAAGCTTCTCGCTGTCCACACCCATGCTTTCCGCCGTTCTTTCCATATCTTCCCGGCCGGCAGCATATACTTGAATGCCTGATACGTTGTCCAGTACTTTCCGAAGTGTTCTGTTTTCCAGTTCTTCCGGGCTGCGCAGAACCGCAAACAGCCTGTGCCCTCTTTCGTTCCAGCGGGATGCGCAGTCCAGCAGTTCATTGAGCACATGCTCCGTCGGTTCTTCTCCCGTCCCCAGAAAGGCCAGTACTGCCGCTTCCTCCTTCGTCAGCGCGGAAAGCATGTGTGCGTTCCCGTCCGCATCCCTTAAAGCAAAATCCTGCAGCGGAATTTTCTCGTTCCGATCCCCGTTCTTTTCTTCCGGGCATTTCAGCCTAATCCGTTTCGTCTCTCCCGCCTCCAGTGCGAACGTCCTCCTGAGAACACACTGGCTTCCGTCAGGCCTTCGGCGGACAGTGATCAGTCTGTAAATACCTTTTTCCAGTGCCAGGTACATCGAATTATTTTCCGGCATGCAGCCGGAATAATCCAGGGTACGAAAGCCTGTTCCTTCCAGCCTGCCCAGGGTCCAGCTGCGGAAATAATTCCAGCTGTCTCCGTCCTCCGCCAAAAGCACAAGCGCCGCTCTGCCCTTCGTGTTTTCATCCCCGGCTTCCTCAGGTATTCTGAACGAATCCCCTCTCCAATACTCCGGTTTCCCGGTAACATGGTTCAGCCTTGCCGGAATCCCCAGGCTGCGGCATATGGCTGCAAACAGGATGTTCTGTGACTCAGGACTGCCGTATTTCAGCTTCAGGCACCCTGCCGGAGTCGCACAAAGCGCCGCATACTCCTGTTCCGGCGCATAACGGATATTTTCCCGTATGTGTCGGTATATCCGTTCAGGATCCCGACGGAATTCCCTTTTTTCTTCCTCTGTAAAATAGGTTCTGATAAAACTGCGCCATGCCGTGAGTTCCTCCCTGCCGATTCTCGGACAGAGGAGATATTTTACATAAATATCCTCAGGCCAGTCCCCTCTTTCACAAAGCAGATGATCCTCCAGAACCTCTTTCTTCAGATCCTTGTAATCCTTCGCCGAAAGAGAATGCAGCATACGCCTTCTGTCCGCCGAACCGTCCCGGACCAGAAATTCATATAGTTCCCCGAAGTTTTCTCCCGCAGCCCGCAGCATAAAAGCCTCCTGCGGATATTCCGCGGCCTTTTCTTCCTCATAATAAGCCGAAAAACGGCTCTCTCTTTTTGCTCCGGCTTCGGCGAACCGCCGTTCCCTTCTCTGCTTCTGTTCCTCAGACTGCCTTCCGGGATGCATGGGATACTCCTGAGGGGGCGTCCATTCTTCCTGCTCCCATATATCCGCCGCCCACTCTTTTTCTTCAGCCGAGAATTCCGGCACCAGCCTTATTTCCTTTTCCTCCGGCAGAACCGCCAGCGCTTCGGCAAACCGGTCATCCTTCCACGCTCTTACTCTGACGGTTCCCATACCGACTGTGATTTCCGCTCTTCCCTGCCCGTCCGCGGTGAGCACGGCGGCGGGATAATATTCCGCCATATTCAGGATTTCCACCGCCACACCCGCTTTTTCACAGGGCCGGCCCTGTTCATCCTCAACGGTGATGCCAAGACGGCAGGTTCTGGCGTAAGCCGGCGTATTGTTATAATACACCGCCGCCCCGTCCCTCCCCAGGCTCTCCTGCTGTCCATCTGCGCTGAAATCACTGAAGGCACGGCTGTGAATCAGTATGGCACGGCTGGCCGGTGCTGCAAACCATCCTTTATTGAGCACCTCCTCGGGCTCACATGCGCCAAGGAAATACCATGAACCGCGGATATATACCTCCACCCAGGCATGATTGTCATCACAATGGGACCATCTGGGCGTATAGATCTGCCTTGCCGGTATGCCTGCGCTGCGGTATGCCGTAACCGCAAATACCGATTCCTCCCCGCAGCGTCCTTTTCCGCAGCGGTAGACCGTCATGGGAGAAGCCGTCCTTTCATCAGAGGCCTCATATGCCGCATTTTCCGCACACCAGTAATTAATTTCCTTTACCGCCTCCTCCGGCTCCAGACCGTCAATCCGATCCCTGATCTGAGAATAAAAAAAGGCTCTGCAGTCAGTGATATCTTCATTATTTATCCGATAGGAAAGGACATAATCGGCGAAAATGTCCTCCGGCAGGCTTTTGCACCATTCCACATTTTCCCGAAGCCACAGCGCATGCCGCACAAACCCGAGAAATGTGGAAAATGCATATTCCCCGGCGTCCCGCAGCGGCATGGTGCCATAGAGGAATTTCATACAGACCGCCTCATCGCCGGTACAGCCGGAAAAGCCATTCTCCAGCTCCTCCCGAAGGGGCGCGAGAAAAACTTCTCTTTCCGCATATTTCTTCCGGGCATAATCCTGAAAACGCGCTGAAACCATTTCCTATTTCCGCCTTTCTTCCGCCTGTCCGTCCATTTTTTCCCGAATGAAGCATGTCAGCACACCGGCAGAGTCACATTTATATTCCCAATACATGATCCCGTACAATCCCTTTTCTCTGCAGTAGGCCACTTTTTCTGTTATGGACATCGGATCTTCATAGCTGATGAATGTTTTGCCGTCAAACAGATAGGGAGCCTTCGCTTCTTCATCCCAATAGCGGCGGAAGCCGTTTTTACCGATATAAGAAGCCTCCAGTTCTCCGTAGTCCGGGCCATAGCCTCCCACCGTGAGCGCTTCCTGTCCCAGTCCTGTGCCGCCGCCCTTCACATCCTCCCATTTTCTGGAGTAAAAAGGAATGCCAAGCACTATTTTTTCCGCAGGCACCCCCGCTTCCATGAACAGCCTCACCGCTTTGTCCGCACAGGCATCCGACATGTTCCTGCTGCCGAAATAGAGGGCCGCATGATGCCCTGTCGCTTTCTGGAACCCGCCCTGCAGGTCATAGGCCATGAGCTGCACATAATCCAGATACCGCACCGCTTCCTTCATGTCCGTCTGGGCCGTAAAATAGGCGTCCCCTCCGGCCGCGATGGTAAGCATATACCCGTCTCCGGCAGCGTCCAGACGTTCCCTGACAGCCTTCAGCAGCAGCGTAAAATTTTCTTTATCCCCCGGATCCGAAGCAATTCCCGCCAGGGAGCTGCACGGATATTCCCAGTCAATATCAATGCCGTCCAGTCCGTATTCCTTTACCAGCTCTGCCGCGCTCTGCGCCATTTTTTCCCTGTTCTGTGCAGTCCGGGAACCCTGGGAAAATCCGTCGGCTCCCCAGCCGCCTACGGAAAGCAATATTTTTATTCCGGGATTTACCCCGCGGATTTTGGCCAGTGCTTCCTTTGCTCCGCTTCCATCCCATACCATCCGGGAATCCTCCACCTGCCCGAACGCGATATTAATGACATCCAGACAGCGGATGTCCGCATTCCTCATTCCTCCCAAATCCCGGGTTCCCACATATCCGATTACTTTATTCATTGACGTTTCTCCCTCTTACCTATGCAGTACGTATACTCTTGCTATCGGCGCCGTCTCTTCCTCAAAGGGAAGCATTTTTACAAGAATGCCTCCTTTCCCTGCGGTAAAAGGCACCTCTTTCCCGCAGTCCAGAAGACTCACCTTCTTCACTTCCCCTTCCCAGGGAAGAAAAACCTCCTCCGGAACCGGAGAACCTTCCTCCGGGAACAGCTCCAGCGCATAAACCTTCCCGTCCTTTTGGGTAAAAGCGATATTTCCTTTCTTATAGGGAGCGCACACCCTCGTGCCGTAAATGGCATCTCCGTAAAGCTTCAGCCATCTGCCCATCCCCTTCAGGGATTCCACCGCTCCCGCAGGCAGCCTGCCGTCAGGCTGCGGCCCCACGTTAATGGCGAGGTTACCGCCCTTTGCCACAATATCGATTAACAGCAGGATCACTTCTCTTGGCTTTTTATACGTATCCTCATAGGCGAAGGAAAAAGAGGTTCCCAGCGTGATGCAGCTCTCCCACGGCACCCCCAGCGGCTGGTCGGGCACACACTGCTCCGGCGTAATATAATTCTCGTAAGGCCCGCCCACCGTCCTGTCCGCGCAGAGCATTCCCGGCTGCCAGTTACGTATTTCATCTATCACTTCGCCCAGGCGTATATCCTGGCCGGACTGAGGGCATACCCACCCCGCGTCAAACCACATGATATCCAGTTTTCCGTACCTGGCTGCCAGCTCTTTGATCTGATTCTGTGTAAACGTCACAAAACGTTCCCATTCCTCAGGACGCGCCGCAGGGTCGTAAGAGGGGCCCCGCCACATATAGTCGTCCCTCGCGCAGCCCTTTTTCCAATAGCTGTCCACATGCCAGTCGGCCTTGGAAAAATAGGCTCCGATCCCGATTCCTCTTTTACGGAAGGCTTCAAATAAATGCCCGCAGATATCCGCATACTTATGGGTATGGAACGGGCAGTCCTCCGCCGTGATTCTGTAGTCCGAATACCTGCTGTCCCACATACAGAAGCCGTCATGGTGCTTGGTCGTAAAAAGCAGATAGCGTATGCCTGCTTCCTCCGCCAAATCCGCCCATCTTTCAGGATCAAACCGGATGGGATTGAAGGTTCTGTTCAGCCCGAAGTACTGTTCCTTAAATTCTTTTCCGCTCGCTTCCCAGTCAATTCCCTTTCTCGACCATTCCGCATCGGCGTCCGACAGGGCCCAGGACTCCACAATACCCAGCTGGGAATATGGCCCCCAGTGCATCATCAGCGCCAGCTTCTGATCCTGGAACCACTCCAGCTTCTGCCGGACCTTCGGATCCGCCGGCCATACATAGGCATCCGCGGCGCTGTAATTATGTACACCCTCTTCAACCACTTCTTCCGTAATTTCTTTTTCAGTCATTGTTCGTTACCGCCTCTCCATGTCCCAGATTATAGGTTATTTTTCCTTCCAGCTCTACCTTCAGTACGGTTGCATAAGGATGCAGCTGCATATTCTGCGCCCAAATCCACAGGGTGCCGGGTATACCGCTCCAGGGCAGGGCGCCGGTATAGGTAAAGTCCAGCTCTTCTAAACTATGCAGAACCGTCACCCTCTTTACAGGTGTTTTCAGTCCCTTTACGCACACTGCTTCAAGGGGCTTGTCATATACAATCAGATACAGAGTCTCCTGATCCTCGGAAATGGTGCTTCCGCCCAGAAACTGATGATAGCTCAGGCCCTTTCCCGTTCCGTATACCGCTTCTTCATGATCATGAATCCAGTTGCCCAGATCAAGCAGCACTTTCTCCTGGCGCTCATCCAGCGTACCATCCTCTTTTGGCCCCACATCCAGCAGGAGTCTGCCTCCCAGCGTGATACAGTCGCAGAACATTCGTATGATCTGCCCGCTCGTTTTATAGTCATTATCGCTGGGCCGGTACCCCCAGGAGTCATTTATGGTAGTACAGAATTCCCATTCTCCCTCAGGCCCATAAATGGGAATGCCCTGCTCAGGCGTTTCATAGTCCCCATATCCCTGCATCCTGGAATTTAAAACTACGTTGGGATTCAGGGAATGGAGATACTCCCGAAACTCCGGCATCTTCCACTGCGCGGCGCTGCGTTCCCAGTCACCGTCAAACCAGAGGAGATCCACGGTTTTATAACCGGTCATCAGTTCCGCAAGCTGGTGTCTGTTAAACTGCAGGAACTCTTCCCAGGCCTCATAATCCTCTTCCCCGCCCGCCGGAGAACCGTAAATATCCTTCAGGCAGTCTTCTCTTTTCATCCCCTCAGGATAAATGCTCCGGTACCGGGGATCCGACCAGTCAATCAGTGAAAAATAGATGCCTGTTTTCAGGCCCGCCTCACTCATGGCGTCCATATATTCCCTGATCAGATCCCTACCCGCCGGTGTTTTCTTTACCACACTCAGGTCACTGTACTGTGTATCAAAAAGTGCCACCCCGTCATGGTGCTTGGCGGTCATGACCACATACTGCGCGCCCGCTTTTTTAAACAGCTCCGCCCATGCGGCAGGATCATATTTTGAGGCGGTGAAGCCGTCGCATTGCTTCATGTAATCCTCATAAGAGATATTCCCGTTATGAAAGGACCAGGATTCGGACACATCTCCCACCGCATAAATTCCGTAATGGATAAAAATACCCAGTTTGGCCTTTCTGAACCATTCCTGCATCATAATCTGATTTCCTCCGGATTTCTTATTTTTCTCTGCACCCCGCAGGCGGTTAAGCCCTGTGGGCCGACGCATACCTGAAGCCGCCGCGGGATGAATGAAAAAGGACATATTACTTTTTTACGGTAATATGCCTTTTCTCCCTGACTGCCGTTCAGCTTGCTTTTCCGTCCTTATTCCTCTATTTTGTCAATTCCGCGAACCTCCAGCCAGTCCTCCAGGCCGAGTGCATAGAGTCCGTCCACATAGTTCTTCCACTGGGCATCGTCATTAATATCCAGCTCACCGGATACAAACATGGCCTGCTGCTGGTTGAAATAATCCCTGATTGCGGTGGCTATGTCGGAATAGCGGTCAATCTTGTCAAGCGGTATCCAGAAGGAAGGAACGATTTCTTTTGTCAGATAGGGTTCATAGGTATTTTCCATTACCTTCTTCTCGTCATACAGGGGGCTTTCTTCGATATACTTAAATCCGGAGGGCACATATTTAGGCAGTGACTGCGGCCATAGATTCCCCCAACTTAGTTTTTCCTGTTCATCCTCGGGAAGGGTCTTGGTATCGATTGCGTGATAGCCGTCATCCTCTTTAAATACCACCTTACCTACAGGCCCTCTGTTGCAGCCGATACCGTTCTCCAGTTCAAAGGCATTGTCAAACCACCGGCAGATTATCTCGGGGTTCTTCGCGTTATCCGTAACCACAGCCTGCGTCCTGTATACGCTGAAGCCGTTTGTATCACGCAGCCATCTGCCTCCGTTCCCGGTATTGAGAACCGGGAGGACATCATATTCATCCTTCTCGGAGGTTTTCACATTTCCGGAAAATTCGTTGCTCCCATAAGCGATGGATACGCCGTACAAATCCTTGTTTCCCTTTCCTTCCCAGGTAGCTTTGTCCTGGGTGAAAATTTCCATGTCGATAAGCCCCTGCTCATACATGCTGTTAAGCCAGCTTAAAAGCTCCCTGTAGGTGCTGCTGATCCCGGCGTATACCACCTCGCCGGAGTCCTTGATTCCTATGCCGTTCTTATCCATGGGAAGGCCGAACCATCCAGCCATCGCTTCGATATGCTTGTTGTTCGGATCTGCAGAAAACGGAATTTCATCATTGGGATCCCCGTTTCCATTGGCATCCTGCTCCTTAAACGCCTTAAGCACCGCCTCAAATTCCTCTGTGGTTGTGGGTATTTCCATACCTACGTTTTCCAGCCAGTCACTGTTGATGTACGGAGAATAGCCGACAGTTGTGTCGTCACATACATAGGGAATCGTATAAATATGGCCGTCCGGGGCCGTCATTTCCTCCCTCACCCCCGGAAGATCCAGTATCTCCGTGATTTTGGGACAGTACTCAGCAAAATAATCCTCAAGGGGAATAAATACGCCCTGGTTTATTCCATAGGTAAGAATCATGCTGTCATTCAATATCCAGCCGCCGACCACATCCGCATAGTCTCCGGAGTTCAGATCCAGGTTCAGCCTTTCCGTAGCTGTTTCATTGGGGAACATACGCAATTCCACATCTACATTTGTCTGCTTTTTAAACTCATCGAGCATATAGAATTCATCGGTTTCATTAGATCCATCACAGAATATGGAAAAGCTGTAGGTTCCCTCATCTACAAGGGGCAGCCCCTCCTTATACATTACTCCGTCCACTTTTCCGCTGTCATCCGTCCGGGCAGACGATACGCTTCCTTCCTCCGGAGCATCTCCCCCTGTCGCCGCGGTATCGCTGCTTTTGCCGCAGCCTGCCAGCAGACCCGCACACATCGCCGCAGTGAGCAGCAGTGCAACTATTCTCTTTTTCATTCTTTTACCTCCTGTTTTTTTCTATATTTATCCGGCACACTGCCGGTAAATAATCTTTTTTCCTCAGCCCTTCAGGGAACCGATCATGACGCCCTTTACAAAATGCTTCTGGATAAACGGATAAAGAAGCAGGACAGGAATACTGCTGATGATAATCAGCGAATACTTCATAACATCTATCAGTTCCTGTTTTTCCCTGAGCGCCGCCCTGGCCGCCTCGGTGGTGGCCGACTGGGCCAGCGCTGTTTCGTTGGTAATCAGGATATTACGCAGAACCAATTGCAGAGGGTATTTCTCAGCATCGGTAATATAAACCAACGCGCTGAAGTAGGAATTCCAGTGGCCTACGCCGTAATACAGCACCAGGATAGCCGTAATCGCCGCAGACAGAGGCAGCGCTATCCGGAAGAAAAACTGTCCCTGGGTACACCCGTCAATCTCGGCTGCCTCATATAATTCTTCCGATATATTGGATTTAAAAAAGGTTCTTGCGACTATCATGTTATATACGCTCAGACACCCCGGAAGCACCAGCGCCCACATGGTATTGAGCATGTGCAGGTTACGGATTACCAGATAGGTGGGAATCAGCCCGCCTCCGAAAAACATGGTGACCATATAAAATAACGTCACTATTTTCTTTCCCCCGAACCGATCCCTGGAAAGGGCGTAGGCCGTCGGCAGCGTAACGAAGAGATTAATGCATACCCCGCACACCGTATAAATAATGGAATTCAGGAAACCCTTCATAACGGCACTGTTTTTAAATACCTCCATATAGCCCTTCATCGTAAAACCGACCGGCTTCCAGAGCACCCTGCCGCCCGATACGGCGGAGGGATCGCTGATGGAGGAAATGATTACCCAATACAGAGGATACGCCACCACTATCAGGATTACCGTCAGGAGGATAAATACTATCGTGTCAAAAATCATATCCTCCCTGCAGCGTTTCATTGTTTTCCCTTTATTGTCTTTCTTTATTTTCTGATTCATCGTCATCCTCCTACCACAGGCTGTTGCCGGAAAGCTTGTCCGCGGTTTTATTTACAATCAGCAGCATCACCAGGTTTACCAATGTATTGAAAAGGCCAATCGCGGTGGAATAGGACATATCGTTATTGATAAGACCCACCTTATAAACATATGTGGAAATAATCTCCGAAACGCTCAGATTCAGGTCGTTCTGAAGCAGATATGCCTTTTCAAAACCGATGGAGAGAATACTTCCGCAGTTCATAATCAGCAGGATTGTTGCCGTGGGAAGGATGGAAGGAAGATCGATGTGGCGGATGATCTGGAATTTGGTGGCTCCGTCACACTTGGCCGCCTCATGCAGCTCCGGGCTGATTCCGGAAAGCGCCGCGAAATAAATAACGGAATTCCATCCCATTCCCTGCCAGACACCGGTCCAAACATAAATGTGGCGCCAGTATTCTTTTTTAGCCATGAAATTAACAGGATCTCCTCCGAAAAACCGCACTACGTTGTTAATAACACCAACAGAGGGTGAAAGAAAAAGAATAATCATACCGCACATAACCACCGTGGATATAAAGTTCGGCGCATAAGTAACGGTCTGGATGACCTTCCGATATCTCTTATGCCGGAAGGAATTCAGCAGAAGGGCCAGGATAATCGGAATAGGAAAGGATACGACCAGTCCGTACAGACTCAGTATCAGTGTATTTTTGATCGTGGATGCAAAATACGGGGATTCAAAGAACCGTTTAAAATAATACAGCCCCACCCAGGGGCTTCCCCATATACCCGCCTTGGCATTGTATCGCCGGAATGCCAGCTGGACACCATACATAGGTATGTAACTGAATATAAATGTCAATACAACACCCGGGACACAGAACAGCCAGAGAGATATGTCCCTCCTCAGCGCCCTTATTGTGGATCCTTTCTTTCTCACCTTTCTCGTTTTCATACTTTCTCCCTTCTGAAATTACTTTTGCGGCCCTGCGCAATATATTTTATACTGCTGCATTTCATACATCCGGCAGCATATTTCACCAAGGCAATAGTGAACATTAGTGAACATTTTCTCCTCAAATTACGCTTGTACATTGTGAACAAATGCTCTTTTAATTCCTGAACATTTCGGGTGCTTTTGTCAATAAAATAATACATATATTCAACTTATATGTCAACATTTCTCATAATGCTTTTCCATTTTTTCCCTTTTCAACAAACAATCTTTTCTTTTTAGTGTATTTTTTCGTTCACTTTTGCCATGTTAATTATACGGATAATGTTCATTTTGTTACCTTATATTGCAACCGTATGCTTTGCATGTTATAATCAGAAAACTGTTTTAATAAAATATTTTCTGTGACGCACGTTCACAAGTTTTTTACATTCCTATTATTACGTGCAGAAAGAGGTAAACTATGGACGCTATACGCATTCCGATTCCTTCCGTTGGTTTTCATCCCCCTGTTTATCTGTGCAGACGCGCCGGGCTCCCCTTTATCCCCGACGGGCGGCTGGATAAGCCTTTCTGGGAAAAAGCGGAATTCACCTGTGATTTTGCGGATATCGAAGGAAAACATATGCCCCTCCCACGGTTTGTTACCCGGGCAAAATTGCTGTGGGATGACGAAAACCTGTACATAGGTGCGCAGCTGGAGGGGGATGAGATCTGGGGAAACGTTACCGAACGGGACGATGTGATTTTCCGGGATAATGATTTTGAAATTTTTATTGATCCGGACTCGGATACCCGGCAGTATTATGAATTTGAAATGAATGTTCTGAATACGGTATGGGATCTCTTCCTGCCCTCCGCTTACCGGGACGGAGGGAATGCCCTGAACGGTTATGATATTCACGGACTCCGGACGGCGGTTTCTGTCTGCGGAAGTATTAATTCGCCCGGCCCGGAGAATAAAAGCTGGTCCGTGGAGGTGGCCATCCCTTTCGCCGCCATTACGGAATGCCTGCCTGAGAAACGGGCGCCCGGGGCCGGAGAATATTACAGGATTAATTTTTCCAGGGTCCAGTGGAAAGTGGAGAAGGAAGACGGCTGTTACCGGAAGCTAACCGCTCCGGACGGAAATCCTCTGCCGGAGGATAACTGGGTCTGGTCCCCTACCGGGGTTATCAATATCCATTATCCGGAGCTGTGGGGCTTTGTCTTCTTTACAGAGGACGGAGGGGAGGACGGCGTATGCCGCATACCGGAAGATGAGCAGCGTAAGTGGGAGCTGCGCAAGCTCTATTATGCGCAGAATATCTATCATGACCTGCATGGTTCCTGGTGCGGCAGCCTGGACACCCTGCGGGATATCCTCCGGGAATACTCTCCCTGCGAAGAGAACCGCAGTCTGCTTCCTCTGGATTATACGCTGGAAACCACTTCCCATACTTATGAGATATCCTGCCCTTCTTCGGAGGAGGGGCGCCGGATCGTTCTGCTTTCCGACGGAAGGATCATGCGGTAAGCACTATCCTGTTTCCTTCTTTTATGGTAATCTGAATGTACGGACAATTACAGGCCCTGCCCGGAATCCTATCCGGCCGGGCCTGTTAAAATACCAAATTTCCCTGGAAAAGAGGCTGATGCCATGCAGCACATTATGATTATCGAAGATGAAACGAATATAAGGGAAGAACTGATGCTTCTTCTGGAAAGTGTCCCTTACCGGGTATCCGCGCCAAAACCGGAAGGGGATCTGCTCACGCTTATACGGGAAGCCCGCCCGGATCTGATCCTGCTGGATCTTGGCCTTCCGGGAATAGACGGGCTCACGCTCTGCTCCCTTCTGAGGAAGGAGTCCGCAGTCCCGATTATATTTGTCACAGGCCGAAATACCTCCATGGATGAACTGAACTGTCTGCTGCGGGGCGGAGACGATTTTTTGTCCAAACCCTATCAGCCGGCAATTCTGCTGGCCCGTATATCCGCTGTGCTGCGCAGGACGAAACGGGAAGAGGATGCAGCCCTTCACTGGAAAAATTTAAAGCTCGATCTGGCTTCCGGAACCATATCCCTGCCGGAGGGAAAAAGCCATCCTGCCGAGTTATCCAGAAATGAACTGAAAATCCTGTATTATCTTATGAAGCATGCGGGAAAAATCGTATCACGCGAGGAGCTGGTCGATTATCTCTGGGATGAGGAAATTTTTATTGACGACAATGCACTGAGCGTAAACATGACCCGGCTCCGGAGTAAGCTGGAATCCATCGGCGCACCGGACTTTATCGGGACAAGACGGGGATTGGGGTATCAAATATGAATCTGCTGGACTATATAAGAGATAAAATACGTTTTCTTTGCTTTTTCGCTTTCTTTATTCTTTTTCTTTTCTGTTTTCTGCGGATTACCGGATACCCTGCGGCTTATGCGCTCCTTTTTCTTTCGCTGGCGGCCGGGCTGACTCTCCTGTACGGAGGTATCGATTACTGTCATAAGAAAACATTCTTCGACCATCTTCTGCTGCAGCTGGATCAGTTGGATAAGCCGTATCTTATCGGAGAAATCATGGAAAAATCACCTTGTCTGACGGATAGGTTATACCGTCAGGTCATCCGTGTATCAAACCGCTCTGTCATAGAAAACATACATACACTGGAAAAAGAGAAACAGGAATACAGGGAATATATTGAAAGCTGGATTCATGAGGTCAAGGCTCCTCTTACCTCCATAAACCTGATGTGCGCCAATCAGTTATCCGCTCAGGAAGAGGAAGGGCATTTTGCAAGAAAGCTTCTGCAGGAAACGGAAGCCATAGAAAATGCTGTGGAACAAGCCTTATATTATGCCCGCTCCGATGAAGTCTACCGTGATTTTCTCATTACCCCCTGCAGCCTGAACGACATCGTAAAAGAGTCCGTCACCCGCTGCCGGCGCCTGCTGACCGCCTGCCATATGAAGGTGGAACTGCATATCCCTGTGTCCTGTACGGTTTACTGCGATGGTATCTGGCTTGTTTTTATACTGAGCCAGCTTCTGCGCAACAGCGCCCAGTACAAAAAGGGAGACTGCGGTAAAATTACAATCACCGCAAAGGAGCGCCCAATGCAGGTGCTTCTTACTGTTCGGGATGAGGGCACAGGTATTCCTGATAATGAATTAAGCAGGATCTTTGAAAAAGGATTTACCGGATCCAATGGACGTAAAACAAAAAGTTCCACCGGTATGGGGCTGTACCTCAGCAAAAAGCTATGTCAGAAGCTGGGACTTTCTATCCGTGCCCATTCCTGTGAAGGTGTTTTTACGGAAATCCTGCTGGAAATTCCCCGGGAAGAAAACCTTCCCCGTTTTAACGGCCCCGATTCCGGGCGGCAAATCTTTCAAAACTGTAAGGCTGAGGAAAGCTGATGTGATACCTCACGGCAGGAAGACCCTTTATACTATACTTAAAGCCGGCGCACAACAACTTATAACAGCGGCCCTTTCAGGACCAACAGGATAAGAAAGGCAGGAATCGTATGAAGGATTTTATCCGTATATGTGATGTGGAAAAGTATTATGGCACGGGAACCAATGTAACAAAAGCTGTGGATCGGGTCAGTTTTCATGTGGAACAGGGAGAATTTCTTGGAATTATGGGAGCCTCCGGTTCCGGCAAGACAACGCTTTTAAATATTCTTTCTACAATAGATACCGTTACCAGCGGACATATTTTTTATGAAAATGATGACATTACCTTGATGAATGAGGATCAGCTCTCCGATTTCAGACGGGATAATCTGGGTTTCGTTTTCCAGGATTTCAATCTGCTGGATACTCTCACAATCCGGGAAAATATTGTCCTTGCGCTTTCCCTTCAGGGAAAACAGGGAAAAAAATCGGAAGAAAAAGCGCGGGAGGTTATGGATATACTTGATATAGCGGCCATTCAGGATAAATTCCCCTATCAGGTATCCGGCGGTCAAAAACAGCGCTGTGCCTGTGCCCGCGCACTGGTAACCGGACCAAAACTGATTCTTGCTGACGAACCCACCGGCGCCCTGGATTCCAAATCCTCCCTGATGCTCATGGAAACTTTTCATCAGCTGAATACCACCATGTGTTCCACTATCCTCATGGTCACTCACGATGCTTTCTCCGCCAGCTGGTGCAAAAGAATCCTCTTTTTAAAAGATGGGCAGATCTTTCACGAGCTGGTGCGAAGCGGACAGGACCGAAGGCAATTTCTGAATGAGATCCTGGATGTTCTCGCATTGACAGGAGGTGAACTTAATCATGCTGATTAAACTGAGTCTCCGCAACGCAAAGCGTACATGGCGGGATTATCTTGTATTTTTTGTCACTCTGCTTCTGATTGCAGCGATCATGTTTTCCTTCAACGGGCTTCTGTTCGACCCAGATATCCGCAGGCTTCAGGATGATTCCGCTATAATGGCCGTAATGCTCGGCATAGCAACCTTCTTTATCCTCCTGGTCCTGACCTGGCTGCTTCAATATATGGTCCGTTTTATGATGAGCAAACGAAGCCGGGAGTTTGCCACATATCTTCTTTTGGGAATGAAACGGAGGCAGATCTCGAAAATTTTCTGGGGAGAAAGCCTGGTTCTGGGTATCGCCGCATTTTTGCTCGGTACCGGATGCGGCATCTTTTTCCGTCAATTCCTGTTTGCCTGTTTTTATGCTCTTATAGGCAAAAGTTATCAACTGAATTTCTGTTTTAACCCGGCCGCATTCCTGATGACTGTCCTTTGCTTTTTTGGCTGTTATCTCCTGTCTCTGGCCTTCCATCATAAAAAATTCCGGGGAATGAACATATCCGGACTTCTGCAGGCCGATCGGGAAAATGAACAAATACGGGAAGGAAACCTGATAATCGGAACTACTGTCTTTCTGGCAGGCTTTGCAGGTATCCTCTCCATCATACTTGTTCTCACTTTTTTCAGCCGCTCTTTGGAAGGCGGAGATATTGTATTTATGATGCTCCTCCTGATCCTTTCCATTTATCTGATGTACTGGGGTCTTGCCTCTCTGTTCAGCCTCTACTTAAGGAAACGGGGCAAACGTATGTATAAGGGTACCAATCTGTTCCTCATCCGCCAGCTCTCCTCCAAAATACGTACGATGCGTTTCACCTTCGGCACACTGACCGTACTCTTCACCCTGGCCCTGCTCGGCTGCAGCTTCGCACTGATGCTCAACCGGTATCAGAATACCGAAATTAATTATAAATATCCTTTTTCCGTCAACATAGTCGGAAATGCAGGTGACAGCCTGAAGGAAGAAGAGGAAGTTATCCGCCGTTACTCTCCTGATGCGGATACCCTGGTATATAAAATCTACCACAATGGCAGCACTTCGGTAAAAGACTATTACTATGCTCATCTGAAAGTATTTACAAATGCCGGCACAGAAAAGGAGGACAATACCGGCACTCCCGGTCTCATTCCCATGCCTGCCAATATGTGGGGCCAATACCATGCGGAAGATACTTTTATGAAGCTGAGCGATTACAATGTGCTGCGGCGCATGCTGGGCTTTGAAGAGGCCGTTCTTTCCGGGGATGGCTATCTGCTGCAGACAAAGAACCGGCTTGTGAGGGAACTGGGGGATGGAATCCGTGATGTTACCGTTCCTGTAAAAGGAAAGGAACTGCATCTGGAAAGAATCTACACGGACGCCTTCTGCCAGGACGGGCATAATGGTTCAGACTATCTGTTAGTCGTGGCTGATGAGACAGCGGAAGCCATGGAAACTTATTATACCGGCCTTTCCTCCATGATTCCCGGACAACTTCCTGACGGACTGGAGAATGCCCTCTGGAATGCCCACACAGAATACAGCGGAATAAATGCCAGCGGCACAGATTCCATGTCCCTTGTCATTTCCGATATTCTTTTCTCCGAGACACTGCTGGAAGAAGGACGATGGGGATATACTATGATGTCTCTTCCCCTTATCTATATCGGCCTGGTCTATCTGTGTGCGGCTCTCACCATTTTATCCGTCCAACAGCTGAGTGATTCCGGTAAATACTGTTTCCACTGCCGCCTCCTTTCCTCTCTCGGACTGCGCAGGAGGCAGATAAACATGACGGTTCTGCGCCAGATGTTCTTCTTTTACCTCTGTCCGGTTATCCCCGCTGTACTGATAAGCGGAACGATCGCCTGGATCGTGAGCGGAAAGTTTCTGGATATAACAGGTTTAAACGGTACCTTTTTCCATTATTTCGGCCCTTCTCTTGTTTTATTTACGGGGATATATCTGCTTTACTTCGTTGCAGCCTATGTAGGGTTTGTGAGAGATATATGGAAGGAATGAAAAGAAGCGTCATTCGGGAAAAATGCCCGGACGACGCTTCTTTTCTATTTCTGATTATGCTCCGCTTTATCCTTATAATCCTTTGGTGACAAACCGGTGTTTTTTTTGAAAAAGTGGGAAAAATAGGTCACGTTCTCAAATCCCAGTATTTCCGCGATTTCATATATTTTCATATCTGTCTGAACCAGATATTCCCTGGCCCTGCTGAGTTTTTTTTCATTGATTGTATGGATTATGGTATTGCCTGTCTCTTCCCGGAATATCCGGCTCAGGTAGCTGGCATTCACGCCGATTCTGCCCGCGATATCCGACACGGACAGACTTTCCCGGTAATGATCGTCGATACAGCGCAGACAGGCGCTGATAAGGGATTCCTTCCCCTGGGCGGCGCCCTTCATGGCCTGTGCGGTATTCTTCAGCAGGCTTTCCATCAGCAGGCTGTATTCCTCCAAATAGACACAGCCATAGATCTGATGGGCGATCCCTCCGGGCCGGCCCTGTCTGCTGCGTTCATCCGTCTCCCCCTCCGTCAGCAACTTCCGGCACCGTTCCTGAAGGGACATCCCGGAACTCCTGACAGCGGAAGCGGTACAGCCGTATTCCTTCTGTCGCCGGAGCAGCCCGTGAAACAGAGAAACGGCTTTTTCGGCATCCCCCTTTTCCACAGCGCCGCAGATATCCTCTAGCCACTTTTCTTCCCCCGGCAGGCGTATTTCCTCCGGTTCCGTTCCTTCCCTGTAAAAATTCAGTTTCCCGGTACCATCCGGAAACCGGTAAGCCAGAGCGGAAGCCGCCTGTTCATAAAGGCGCTTCAAATCTCCTGCCCCTCTTCCCATGCCGCTGACTCCCACACATACAAAAAGCTGCATAAAATTATCCATCATCTCAATGATCTGCCCGCATTTGGCCCTCACCGCCGCTTCATATCCTTCTTCCATCCCTTTAAGAAGCACACACAGCATATCCCTCTGTATGAAAAGCATTTTTTCCATATGTTCCTCAAAGGCCATGGTCAAAAAGTCGCTCAGGCTTTTATATATCCGGCTCCGCGTGCTGCTGTCCGTTTCCGGGCTGAGACGGAAACGGAATAAAAGCACCAGATAATTTTCAAGCCGCAGGGGCAGCGCCCGGTACCTCTGTTCCAGCTCCTCCTCGTCATAAAGGCTTCCGTCCAGCACGGCGCGCAGAAAGTTTTCCACCGCCTCTTCCCTGCCGTATCCCCCTTCCGCCCTCCGCTCTTTTTCCAGCTGGCTGCAGCACTTGGAGACAGCCGATTCCAGGCCGTCCAGCGCTCCTGTTTTGGTCACATAATCCGCCGCGCCGTATTTTACGGCTGCCTGGGCATAAGAAAAATCGGCATATGCAGTCAGTATGATTACCTGTACCGGCAGCTCATGCTCCTTCACATACTTAACAAGCGCAATCCCGTCCGCGCCGGGCATGCGGATATCCGTGACAAGAATATCCGGCGCTTCCTCTTCCATATGTTCCAGGACTTCCCTTCCGTTGGATGCCACAAAAACCACTTCGCAGCCCAGACGCTTCCAGTCAATCAGCGTCTGCAGAGCCTTTCTCACTATCGGTTCGTCATCTGCCAGCATTACCCTGTACATGGCGTTCTCCCTTTCTGGTTTTTATCCGCTTTCCTTTTTCTGCCGTTCCTCTTCCGGCTTCTCCGGTTCCCCCTGATCCTCCGGTATGCGGATCCGCACCGTGGAGCCCCTGCCGGGAGAAGAAAAGACGGTTACGCCGTAGGCCTCTCCATACATGAGCTGAATCATATGGTGTACGTTGCCAAGGCCCACGTGGTTATGGGCGCTGTCCTTCTCCCTTTTTTCAAGAGGCAGCGTCACCTCCCCGTCCGCACCGAAACCAACGCCGTCATCCACGGTATCGATGCAGATGCAGCCCTCCTGCCGGTAAACGCTCACCTTCACAAAGCCATTGTCCACCTTCGGCTCCAGTCCGTGCACCACCGCATTTTCCACAATAAGCTGGATACAAAGCTTGGGAATATACTGCTCCTTCAGTCTTTCCTCGGAAACCGCAATTTCATAGGATAACCGTTCTCCGAAGCGGTAGCTTTGCAGATACAGATAATATTCCACATAGGAAAGCTCCTGCCCCAGCGTCACCTTTTCTTCCCCGCTTCTGTATATTTTAGCCTGGATCAGCTGGCTGAAGGTGGATATCATGCGGAACAGCTCTTCATTGCCATCCATTTTTGCCTGCAGGGATAAGGTATTGAGGACATTGAACATAAAATGGGGATTCATCTGCGTCTGCAGGAATTTCAGTTCCATCTCCTTAATGGATATCTGCTTCTCATAAACCTCTTTGATGAGATTGTTTACATAGGCCGTCATCTCATTAAACACTTCGCTGATTTCATTGAACTCCCGGCTGTCATACGCCGGAAGCTTTGTCTCAAAGTTCCCTTCCTTCACGGCCTGCAGCTTATCCGTAATTTCCTCGATAGGCCTGGTCAGGCGGTAAATCAGAACCAGCAGGAACAGGCAGCCGCAGCCGGTAATGACCGCAATGAGAAGCACATAAATACGGACGGAGGAATACATCAGCATCATGGCATGGTTTTCCGGGATTCCCAGAAACACCTGCAAATCCATGGGCAGAAGCTTCCTGTAAGCCCGATAGTCCCGCCCGCCTGTTTCCATACGGAAGGGTTCGTACCGGTACTCCTCAAAGGTTTCCCGCTCAGCTCCCGCCGTATTCCAGAAGGCTTCCTGATTCCCTCCGTTAAGGGATTTTCCCGCTCTGTCACAAAGCACCCAGAAGGCTCCAGGATAGTTTGCCGTCAGCTCTTCCATCCTTTTTTCCAGGGCCTCCTTATTCAGCTTGAAAAGGACGGTGCCCGCCCTGTCCATAAGTCCGTCATAAAGGGGAAAAGCCAGGAAAAGGCCGTCTTCCTTCTCCTGATAAAAATATCCGGCGCCGCTTTCCGCGGATTCTTTTTCAAAGGCCCGGAATACTTCCCGGAAAACACGGGCGCCCGTTTCCTTTTCCGAGGTCGGCATCGCATAATAGCCGGTGCTCACAAAATCTCCCCGGGAATCGGCCAGACTGATTTCAAGCGCTGCCGGCATCTGTACGTTCCCCAGATTTTCCGGGCTGCTGATATCCACTGCACGGGAAAAAGCGGCTTCCAGCGTCCTGCACTCTTCCTCCGTAAGCCTGCGATTCCTGCTCTCTTCCATATATCCCATCACGGTTTCCGAATCCCGGAGCGCATAAATCACCTTCTCCAGATAGGAAAGGCCGGATTCCATGCCATCAGCCGTGGCGGTCAGGAAAAAATCCATGTCATGGTGTATATAGTCGCTGATAATAAAAAACACGGAGAATACAAAGATGCTCCCGCACAAAAGCAGCGCCCCCAGCATGATCCCCATATTTACCGTTATCATTTTTCCGCGCATGGAATACCGTTTTTTCTTTTTACCGGCCATAGTTCCCCCACATTTTTATCCGCCTTTTTCTTATAAAGGTATTATACCCTGCCGGAAGCGGGAAGTCACGCCTCTTACTGTGCCGGCACAACAGAAGGAGGCAATTGCCGTCCGGGCCATTTCCTGTATATGCCGCACGGCGGCACCGTCTCCCCCGCCGCCTGTACGGCGCTCAGCCCTTAACGGCTCCTGCCGTCAGTGATTTGACAAAGGTTTCGGACAAAAGGCAGAAAATCAGGATCGTAGGCACCACGGAGACAATAATTGCCGAAAACATGCCGTTCAGATTCTTGGAATAGGCCGTGGTGAACTGCCCCAGCAGTGCCGGTATCGTCATTTTTCCCTTGCTTTTCAGTAAAATCGAGGCAAAATAAAATTCATTCCAGTTATTCAGAAATACCATGATGGCCGCCGTGGAAAGGCCCGGCTTCGCGATCGGCACTATGATCCGGAAAAAGGAGGCACAGTAGCCGCAGCCGTCTATTCTGGCCGCTTCCTCCATTTCCCTCGGGATCGTGAGGAAATAACTTCGGATGATAAAAAAGGTTACCGCTATCCCAAGCCCGGAGTAAATGAAAATAAGCCCGCCTCTCGTATCCTTCAGCCCCAGATCCCCAAGCAGCCTGTAGATGGGAAAGCTGATGGAAATGGACGGAATAAAAAGCGTGGTGGTAAACATCAGCGTGACAAGCCCCTTCAGCTTAAACTCCATACGCGCCGACACATAGGCGGACATAGCCACCACCAGTACGCTGATAACGGTGGAAATAACCGTAATAAAAATGCTGTTTCCAAAATAGGTCTGAATACTAAGCTTTGTAAAAATAGTAATATACCCGTCAAAAACCCATTCCGTAGGAAGAGCAAGCCCTCCGGGATTTTTCTTAAAGGAGGAGAGAAAAACCCAGAGGATGGGATAAACCGAAATAAACAGGACAAAAGCCATAACAAGGTAGCGTCCTGCTCCTGTCAGAATATGCAAAGCACTGCGCTTTTCAGGTGATTTTTTATCCATATCCGTTCCTTTCTGCTTTTGATCACGGCGCCGCCCCACAGAGCGGCCCGACGTTTTCCTTAATCCACATAGTCCGTGCGGAAGGCCCTGTTGATCATACCCACCAGAAGCAGTCCCAGCAGGAACTGGATCACCCCGGCCGTATTGCCTCTGGCAAAATTCAGCTTCGTGCTTCCCAGAGCGGTCTTGTAGACATAATAGCTCAGGCTGTAGGTTGCATTATCCGGTCCGCCGCCTGTAATCAGGGCAATTTCATTATACAGAAGCAGGCCATAGTTGGCTGCCATCACGGATACCGTACCGAGCATGGGACGCAGAAGAGGCAGGATAATTTTCCGGTCTATCTGCCCTGCGCTTGCCCCGTCCACCCGCGCCGCCTCCAGCAGGCTGGTATCGATGCTGAAAATCTGTGTCAGCAGAAGCAGGCAGGAGGAACCGCCGAAGAGGATAAAAGAAAAGGTCACTCCCCAAAAGGCATAGGTCTCATTTGCCAGCACACTGATATCACTTCCCGGTCGTATCCAATTGCAGATTTCCGTCACGATTCCCCTGGAGGGACTGTAAAGATTCAAAAATATCAGGCCTATGGCCGCCGTGGAAATGATGTTAGGAATGATGAAGGCATTCCTCGTAAACTTCCAGCCCAGTGGCTTTTTAGCCAATATTAAAGCTACGAGCAGCGTAAACGGGATCTGTACCAGCATGGTAAGGGCAACCCATTTCAGCGAATTCACCAGAGCCATCTGGAAATTCCTGTCTGCGGTAAATAATTTGATATAGTTATCAAACAGATGGCCCCAGCCAAGAAATTCCGGCTTAAGGAAATTCTTGTAATTCCATTTGCAGAAAGAGGTCATAAAAATATTCACAAGCGGATAGGCATAAATAATACCGAACAGCAGAATTCCGGGCAGCAGAAATGCCAGGATAAACCCATTTTTTCTTGTCATCACTTTCCTTATTTTTTTCATATACATCCTCTTCTCCCCACTGTTATCCGGAAGACCGCATATGGGAAGAGGCCATCCGCAAGACAGCCTCTATCATCCATATGTTCTTTTCTTCCGGCAGACCGCCTTATTCCGCCGCTTCCAGGAACGCGTCCAGTTCCTCCACAGCACTTTCCACGGTCTTGCTTCCATCCTTAAGGCCGGCATATTTGGCCTGGATTTCGCCTTCCGCATCCCCGAAGTTATTTCCCAGTCCCAGTGCCTGGTAATCTGCATTCTGACACAGTCTGCAGGCTTCTACCAGAAGCTTTGCCTCGGGCGCTTCCACAGAATCCGCCAGCGCGTCATAATCCACAGCCGTGCTTGGAGCCATACCGATGCCTTTCTCGATAATACGGGCCGCCACCTCCGGGCTGGTCATGTATTTAATAAATTCCACCGCTGCCGCCGTCTGTGCCTCATCCAGCTGTGAGGATACCACATAACCGCAGCCGCCTGACAGCAATGCCGCTTTCTTGCCGGCTTCATCCGTAGGGAACACCGCAGGCTTGATGTTTTCTGCACCTGCCTCACAATCTACGGATCCGCCTGCATCCCATACCCCGTTAAAGAGCATTGCCGTTTTTCCGGCAAAGAAATCGGAACGATAGGCCTCGTCATCATCTCCGCCAGGGCCGAAATTAGCGGAATCAATTTTCTGCAGGGCATTTTTCTGTATAAAAGAAAGAGTGTCCACAAACGCTGGCTGATTAAAGCTCTCCGTCATTTTTCCTTCCGCATAAAAGCTTCTGGAATCCCCGCTCCTCTGAAGATAAGCCGCCGTAAGGATATTAGTGGGCCATCCCGCATTCAGGCCGAAGGGCATGATACCTGCCGCCGTCAGCTTATCCACCGCCCCATTAAAATCATCCCAGGTCTTCCATGTATCCGGCGTATCCGCTCCCGCCTCTTTAAAAAGTGCTTCATTATACCAGAAGCCCACGCCTTCGATCTGCTCTCTCACGGAATAAATTTTCCCGTCATCCGTGAGATTCTGTTCATAGCAGACGCCGGCTCCGTCCTTAAAACCGCTGTCCTCATCCAGGTAGGGCTTCAGATCCAGTATCATCCCCGCCGCAGATGCAACCGGGGTGATATCCCAGCCTCCGAAGTCCGCAATATCGTAAAATTCTCCCGCGCTGATATCGTTCAGCGCCGTGTTATAAATCCCTTCTGCCCCTGTTTCATCCGCCTGTATCACAAAATGGAATTCATCTTTGTGAGCATCCGCAAATTCCTGGTAGATCGAACGCATCTCAGCGGCTGCCGCCCATTCCGATTCGTCATGATAATAGCCATGGACAAAGGTGATGGTGGGAAGCTCCCCGTCTGCCGCATTTGCATCGGCTGCGGGTTCCGCCGGTTCGCTGTCTTCCCCCTTGCTTTCCTCCGCCGTTTTACTCTCCTGCGCCGTCTGCCCGGAATCCGCCGTTTCCGTACTGTTCCCACAGCCTGCCAGAAGCAAAGCCGTCATTGCGGTACAAAGCATCCATGTTAAAGATTTTCTTTTCATATTTTGTTTCCTCCCTTTCGGTAACGAAGCTGCACCGGTTCCTTTCTGCGAACAGAAGCCGCTGCATTTTCCTGATGCTTACAATTTACCATGTCGGAGGTTCGTTCTGAATAAACAAAGCCGCAGACAATTTTGTTATTTTTTCACCTGCTGCCACAGTTAAATGAAAAAAGATGTTATTTTTTTACCGGCAGCCCTTTTACAGGGCAGGGCAGTAAAAAAATAACATCTTTTTCAGAAACAGTTCCTGTTTGTCCGCATATCAGCCGGGTGTTCTCATTCAACTTTCAGCCTGCTTATCAAAGGCCTTTATCCAGGGCTGAAATCAGGGAATCCAGAGCCTCTTCCTCCATACAGGCGCGCCGAATATCCGCACCGATTGTTTCCATGATCCCGCTGTTCCATACGCTTGTGATCGTCTTAATCTGGATGTCCGCCGCATGCGCCTGCTCCAGCGCATTTCCCAGCAGCGGGTATTCCTCCCTGATTACCGCCAGATCCACATTGGGGTTGGAGGGGGCCTGCCCCGTTTCCAGCGCCAGCTTCAGCTGTACCTCTTCACTGAGCATATACTTTAAAAAGCGTACGGAAGCCGCTTTTTTCTTCTCATCATAGCTGTCGAAAAGGACATAGCCGGAGGATGGGGAAATATAGGAAAGGCTCTCCCCGGATTCGGTGGGATAGTTGGCGTACGCAATATCCGTCTCGGCCGCACAGCCTTTAAATTCCTCGCATTCCCATATGCCATTAAAGTAAACCGCCGTCTTGCCCTCCCGGAAATATTCCCTCGCATCGTCCAGACTTTCCGCTGAAAGGGAATGGCTGAAAATCCAGGAGAACTCCCGAACCGCATCCCGAAACACCGGCGTGTCGAAGGTATCAGGCAGCGCCCCGGCCATCTGCAGTCCCTCCGATCCTTTTCCCGCTAATACCGCAAGAAAAAGATTTTCCGCCACCTGCACATTTTCCAGCGCGCAGGTATCTACCCTGCCCTCTCCCCGCTCATTCACCCTGTCTTCGCCCCAGGCATCCAGCTTTGCAAAAGCTTCCCGGAACTCCTCCCAGGTCTGCGGAGGCCTGGCATTCCCTTTTTCGTCCACAATCCCGGCTTCCCGGAAATATCCCGCATTATACCAGTAGCCCATCACCTCCAGCGCATCCGGCACGGTATAAAGGCCGCCGTTTTCCTCCGTCCAGGTTTCCAAAACCGATGGGTGGATACTCCGGATAAAAGCCTCATCCGCTTCTATATAGGGAAGAAGATCCAGCGCCATACCGCGTTTTACCGCATTCTGCACATAATAGGACTGTCCGTTTGTGCTCACAATATCCGGCATTTTATCTATGGCGAGCATATTATTGGCCTGTTCCACAGCAATATAGCTGTCGGAGGATGGCTGGTAGTTCAGCACGATGTCCGGATTCTCCTCATCAAAGGCGCGGTATATTTCCTGCATGGTGGAGTGTGTCTTGACCGTCCCTCCCCAGCCATGGATGAAGGTCAGCTCCGTCACCTCCGGTTCCTCCTGCCTGCCGCACCCTACCAGGACTGCGGCAGCCGCAGACAGCAGCAGAATCTTGCAAAGCATTCCCTGATATATTCCCTTTCTTTCTCCCACTTCCGTTCCTCCTCTGCGGCATATATTCGTGACAGCCTGAGCTGACCTGCTTTGAAACAGCCGGTTATAGACTTATTTTACGCCAAAGCATGCGGACTGTATAGAAGCAAATAATGCCGACAGTCTTCAAGTTTTCTATGCCGTTGGCCTTATGGTTCCGCCTGCCCCCGTCTTCCCTGCCCTGTCTTTCTGTACGGCCCGCGGTTCTGCAAGG
>OGYI01000622.1_pt1 | contig 43299 bp, 39 predicted proteins | sample 1576521 | NCBI WGS metagenome assembly OGYI01 (sample SAMEA3541484, study PRJEB24748) | human gut metagenome | biome: human gut; feature: human-associated habitat; material: faeces | place: China | collected 2012
AGGCAGAGAAAGAAGAAATCTACAAAATGTTGAATTTGTAAGGAGTTTAACAATCGTTTGTTGACACATAAAAATAACAACACCAGTCTTGACATCCAATCATCGTTTGCATATAATAAAACCAATAGAAATAGTAGGAAATACAAAAATACCAGCGGAAGCGCAGCATAACAAGAATAGAAATGCTAAGCATCCGCTTTTTTATTCTAAATAAAAGGAGAAAGAAATGTTAAATCAGTTTTCAAGAACAGAACTATTACTTGGAAAAGAAGCACTTGATAAATTAGCAGGCAGCAGAGTTGCTGTCTTTGGAATCGGTGGTGTTGGTGGATATGTATGCGAAGCCTTAGTACGAAGCGGTGTCGGTGAATTCGACCTTGTTGACGATGATAAAGTCTGCTTAACAAACCTAAACCGCCAGATCATCGCAACAAGAAAAACAATCGGAAAATACAAAGTAGAAGTGATGAGAGACCGTATTTTAGAGATCAACCCAGATGCGAAAGTCAACGTTCACAAATGTTTCTTCTTACCAGAGAATGCCGATGAATTTCCATTTGAGGAATATGACTACATCGTTGATGCCGTTGACACAGTGACAGCAAAGATCTCATTAGTTATGGCAGCAAAGGAAAAGAATGTACCGATCATCAGCAGTATGGGAGCTGGAAATAAATTAGATCCAAGCCAGTTTAAAGTGGCAGATATCTATAAGACAAAAGTATGCCCTCTTGCAAAGGTTATGCGAAGAGAATTAAAGAAGAGAAGAGTTAAGAAATTAAAAGTTGTATATTCAGAAGAAATGCCGATCAAACCAAAAGATGATATGGCAAACAATTGCAGAACAAACTGTATCTGCCCTCCAGGAGCACAGCACAAATGTACAGAGAAAAGAGCGATTCCAGGCAGTACAGCATTTGTACCATCTGTCGCAGGACTGATCATCGCAGGGGAAGTAGTGAAGGATTTATGCAAGGCGTAAAAAGTGTAACAAAACAAGCATTTATGAAATCCATACCAATCATGTGCAGCTATATATTTGTCAGTATGGCATATGGAATGATGATGGAGAATGCAGGATTTGCGTGGTATTATTCGCTTCTTACAAGCCTTACCGTGTATACAGGAGCTTTTCAGTTTGTCCTGATCACATTTTTAAGCAGCGGGGCATCGATCGTTACGATTGCAGTGACGGCATTGTTGATGAACAGCAGACAGAGTTTCTACAGCCTTTCATTTTTGGAGACATTCCGTAAGATGGGAAGAAAGAAACTTTATATGATCCATACGATGACAGATGAAACATATGCGGTAAACTGCACAATCGAAGACAAAGATGAAAACAGCAGAAAAGAGATGTTTCTCGTTGCATTCTTCAGCAGATGTTACTGGATGTTTGGAGCAGTGATGGGCGGTCTGATCGGGCAGTTGATCCCATTTGAATTAACAGGAATTGATTTTTGTATGACTGCATTATTTATCATCATTTTTATCGATCAATGGGAGAAAGCGGACAAGCATTTTCCAGCGGTTGCAGGAGTCTTGATCGCAGTGATCGCCTTGATGATCTTTGGACAGCGGGCATTTATGCTGCCAGCATTGGTGATCGTTTCAGGAGTTTTAATCTTCTGGAATAGCAAACAACAGGAAGTTTAGACAGAAAGGGGAAAATAATGAACACAAAAATGGCATTGATCGCGATTTTCGTTTCTGCCGTGATCACATTTGGACTTCGAGCCCTCCCTTTTCTTGTATTTCAGGAAGGAAAAGAGTTTCCAGATCAGATCAAACGATTAGGAATGGTGTTGCCATCTTCGATCATGGCAGTACTGATCGTGTATTGCTTGAAAGATGTCGGGGATGACTTTATGGCAGATGGCTTATGGAAACTGATTGCAGCAGCAATCACTGCAGTCAGTTATAAATGGAAACATAATACGCTGATCAGCATTTTACTTGGAACAGTGAGTTATATGATGTTCTTACATTTTTTTGGATAGAACAGATTTGAGATAGAATAAAACATAGGATGAAACAGGAGATATATATGGCAAGAGAAATAGAGACAAAATGTATTCATTTAGAAGAGGAAGAAAATTCGATCAACCACTATGGTGCGATCAGTTACCCAATCTATCAGTCAGCAACATACGCACATCCAGGAGTCGGACAAAGTACAGGTTATGATTACAGCCGCCTGCAGAATCCAACGAGAGAACATCTGGAGAAGACAGTTGCTTCTCTGGAAAATGGAATCGATGCATTGGCATTTTCCTCAGGAATGGCAGCGATCACGTTGATGATGGAATTATTCAAACCGGGCGATCATCTGATCGTGGATGCAGATTTGTATGGTGGCAGCATCCGTCTATTTAATCACGTATCTGAGAAAAACGGAATCGAATTTTCCAGTGTAGACTGCCACAAGGAAAATGTTGCAGCATATATCAGAGAAAATACAAAAGCAGTTTATATCGAGACACCAACCAACCCAATGATGAACGTCACAGATATCAAAGCATTAGCTGAGATCACAAAGAAACATAACATCCTTCTGATCGTTGACAATACATTTTTATCTCCATATTTCCAGAATCCATTAGATCTCGGAGCAGATATTGTTGTACACAGCGGAACAAAATATCTTGGAGGCCACAACGATACACTGGCTGGATTCTTAGTTACAAACAGAGAAGATATCAGTGAAAGATTTCGCTTCCTGATCAAGACAACAGGAGCTGGATTAGCACCATTTGACTGTTTCCTGATCCAGAGAGGGATCAAAACCTTAGGAGTCCGCATGGACCGTGCACAGGAAAATGCGATCGAGATCGCAAAATGGTTAAAAGAACAGGATATCGTAAAGAAAGTTGTTTATCCAGGATTCAAAGAACATCCGGGATACGAGATCATGAAAAAGCAGGCAAGAGGATTTGGAGCAATGCTTACATTTGAACTTACGAAGAAAGAATATGCGATCAATATCCTTGAAAAAGTAAGAATGATCAAATACGCAGAAAGTCTTGGTGGGGTGGAAACACTGATCACATATCCAATGACACAGACACACGCAGACGTTCCAGAACATATCCGCAAACAAAACGGGATCACGGATTGTGTGTTAAGAATGTCTGTCGGAATTGAGAATGTCAAAGATTTATTAAATGAACTGGAAGAGGTATTTGCAGAAGTACGAGGTGAATAAACTTTTGAAAAGGAGTGATTTGAAAAATGATGCAGAAGATTCAAAAATTTGGAGGTGCGATGTTACAATTAAAATAATTGTTATCTGATTTCTAAATATATAAAATTCATAAGTCTCAGAAAAAGCGTAAAGTTTTGTTCTGGGACTTATTTAGTTTGAAAGAATATGTTAAATTGGTAGAAAATAATATTTATGAACAAAATCAAGGGAGAAACGTTATGAAGAATATAAAAGTTATAATGTGTGATATTGATGGAACACTGTTAAATAGCAAGGGAATCGTTACCACCAAAACAATTGATGCGATAAAGAAAGTTCGAGAACAAGGAATCTTGTTTGGAATATCAACAGGAAGAGATGTTCCAAGTGTAAAAAGGTTGTTTGGAAAATGGGGAATTGGCGGGCTTGTTGATATGGTCGTTGGAAGCAACGGAGGTGAGATTTATGATTACAAAACCGATTATTATGAAGAAAATTTTGCCCTTCCAGGAAACCTGATCGCAAATATCATGGAGCATTATAAAGATATGGATGTGAATTTTGCAATTCATGGGGATGGAGTTTTGTATACTCCGAAAGAAGATGAACTTATTAAAATTTTATCTAAAGGTGATCAGCTTCCATATGAAGTCATTGATTTTGACGAGTATTTAAAAGAAGATCGTTTAAAACTTCTTATTGTTTGCAAACCAGAAACTATGCCGGCAGTTATTGAGAGAGCAAAAACCTTTAAAAATGAACGTTTCAAATGTGCAAGTCTTCAAACGACGCAACACCTGTTTGAATTTATGGATCCTAGAATCTCAAAATCCTTTGGATTACAAAAACTGATGGAGATGCATGGATTTACGATGGAAAATCTCTGCACATTTGGAGATGCAGATAATGATTATGATATGACCTTGCATGCAGGAGTCGGAGTCGTCATGGCAAATGGAAGTGAAAAAACAAAAAGTGTTGCAGATCATATTACCAAAGACAATGATCACGATGGAATTGGAGTGTTTCTGCAAGAACATTTGATCTCCAGATCATAAGAATCTGTGGATAAAAATATAAAGAGAACTTATAGCAAATCAAAAGAAAAACCTATAACAGAAATAATGCAAAAGATGTTGACAATAAAGATATGTGGTTGTATAATCTAAAACATAGAAAACCTAGTAGAAAAATAGGAAATAAAACGGAATAAAAACAACAACTTTTTATGGAGGTTTAGAATTATGAGTAAGATTACAGCAAGTGCATTAGAATTAATCGGAGGAACACCACTTCTTAAAGCAGATAGATATGCAGACAAAGCAGGAGTGAAAGACGCAACGATCCTTACAAAACTTGAGTACTTAAATCCAGCAGGATCTGTCAAAGACCGTATCGCATTGGCAATGATCGAAGATGCAGAGAAGAAAGGTCAGTTAAAACCAGGATCAACGATCATCGAACCAACAAGTGGTAACACAGGAATCGGTCTTGCAGCAGTTGCAACAGCAAAAGGATACAGAGCGATCCTTACACTGCCTGACACAATGAGCGTTGAAAGAAGAAACTTATTAAAAGCCTATGGTGCTGAATTAGTATTAACAGAAGGTGCCAAAGGAATGAAAGGTGCTATCGCCAAAGCCGATGAACTCGCAAAAGAGATTGACGGAGCAGTCATCTTAGGACAGTTCGTAAACCCAGCAAACCCAGCTGTACACAAAGCAACAACAGGACCAGAGATCTGGGATCAGACAGACGGTAAAGTAGACATCTTCGTAGCAGGTGTTGGTACAGGAGGAACATTAACAGGTGTTGGTGAATACTTGAAAGAACAGAACCCAGATGTTAAAATAGTAGCAGTTGAACCTGCAACATCTCCAGTATTATCAAAAGGAACAGCTGGAGCACATAAGATTCAGGGAATCGGTGCTGGATTCGTACCTGACACACTGAATACAAAGATTTATGATGAAGTTATCACAATCGAGAATGAAGATGCATTTACAGAAGGAAGAGCATTCGCACACAGCGAAGGAATCTTAGTTGGTATTTCTTCAGGAGCAGCATTAAAAGCAGCTACGATCCTTGCAGAGAGACCAGAGAACAAAGGAAAGACAATTGTAGCATTACTTCCAGATTCAGGAGACAGATACTTATCTACAGCATTATTTGCTGAAGAATAGGATTAAGATTAAGAGGAAAGAATATGGATATCACGGTACAGCAAGTAGAATTACTGTCCGATGATGATTATATCTATCTAGATGTAAGAGGTGAGATCGCATACCAGCATGGACATATACCGAAGGCTTACGAATGGGCTGGTGATTTCTCTCACATCGAGGAACTTCCAAAGGATAAGAGACTGATCGTATATTGCAACTATGGAGAGAAAAGCGCCCCAATTGCCGAACAGTTAAGACAAGAAGGGTATGAAGCTTTGAACTTATCCGGCGGTTACCGAGAATGGTTATTACATGTGACATCCCAAAAAGAACAGATGCAGGACGTTTCAAAGGACGGACTGCATCTGTTTTCGTCTACAGAAGAATTAACACCAGACGAGGTTAAACGATATGATCGTCAGATCATCCTGCCACAGGTAGGAAGTGACGGACAAAAGAAATTAAAGAAATCAAAAGTTCTGATCATCGGAGCTGGCGGCTTAGGTGCACCAGCGGCTTTATATCTTGCAGGAGCAGGCGTTGGAACGATCGGAATTGTGGATGCAGATGATGTCAGCGTGTCAAACTTACAGAGACAGATCATTCACACAAGCAAAAGAGAAGGAACAAATAAGGCAGAATCAGCAAAGAAATCAATACTTGAATTAAATGAGCATATCAAGGTAAACACCTATCCAGAATATTTATATGCGGATAACGCAGAAGAATTGTTCAAAGAATACGATTTTATTATTGATGCTGTGGATAACTTTGAGACAAAGTTCTTGATCAATGATACATGTGTGTTGTTAAAGAAACCATTTTGTCATGCAGGAATCTTACAGTTCCAGGGTCAGGTTATGACCTATGTTCCAGAAGAAGACCAGCCATGTTACAGATGTATCTTTGAGGAGATACCAGAAAGCGGTTCTGTGCCAAACTGCAGTCAGGCAGGAATTATCGGTGCAGTCGCAGGAATCATAGGATGTATTCAGGCATTAGAAGCGATCAAGTATCTGTTAGGAATCGGGGAATTGCTGACAGGCAAGATGCTTGTGATGGATGGATTAACGATGAATACAAGAGTAGTTAAATTTCCATCGAAGAATAAGAATTGTCGTGTCTGTGGAGAACATGCGGATATTACGAGCGTGAAGGAAAACAGGATGGAATATGTCGGAGCGGCTTGCCCGGTGAAATAATATTAATAGAAAAATATAAGGGGTAGAAGATAGAATTCTGCCCCTTATATTTTATACAAAAGGAGAACTAGAAAATAAACAGAAGTTCTTCTTTTTTGCATAAAAATTACCACATTTCAAAAAAGAATTTTTACCGTATTTTTTTGCAATAGATAAAATGTACCACATTAAAAAGCCTGTTCTTGATAAGTTGGAAGAATCGTTTCGTGCTATACTAAATTCAAGTTAAACAACAGGAGGTGCAAAAAAGAAAGTCATTAAATTTGAAAGGATAAACAATATGAAACGTTCAAAAGACAAATTTTATATGAAACAGATTTTTGATTGTATTTCAGATGGAGAGATCATTGCAACTGGAAAGATTGCCAAAGAAATCGGATTGTCTGAGAAGTCAGTTAGAAATCGCTTAAATGAATTGAGTGACTTCCTATTAGAAAATAAGCTTGGAGAAATACAGCGGAAACCACGAGTTGGAATTTGGCTAGAAGCAAATGAAAATCAAAAAGAAGAAATACAGAAAATATTATCAGATGAAAATCTGCAAGTAGGAAATTATGATCCAAGAGATAGAGTAAATGAGACATTAAAGGTATTTTTTAATTTGCGTCCATGGCAGACAATGACAACACAGAAACTAGCTGAGAAGTTATTCTTAAGTGTTCCAACAATGCTGAAAGTATTAAAGGAATGCGAAGAATGGCTGGAAGTATACCACATTTCTCTTGTGAATGAAAGAGGAAAGGGATATCGGCTCAAAAGTGAAGAAAATGAATACAGGGTTGCATTAAAGAATCTGATCATGATGAAGAAACCAGGAGAAGAGATCAAAGAGAATATAGATTATTTCTTTTCTAACATTGATGTTTCTGCGATCAGAAAATGTATCATTCAAACAGAAAACGAATGGGATTACCATTTCACAGATGAATCATTTTATGAGATCTTAATTTATTGTTGCATTGCGTATAAGAGAAAAGAGCTTGCATTACCATTAGTCAGCGATTATTTTCCAGAGGAATTAAAAATCCTTAAGAAATATAATGAATATGCATTTACGGTAGCAATCTTTGAAAAATTAGAAGAAGTATTTCATGTACATTTTTTGATAGAAGATGTTTTGTTTTTATCAATTCAGATTTTGTGTTCAAAGTTTATTGGAATATCAGATGTAGATGTGACATTAAGTCAGGTAAAGAAATATGACAATAAATTGGTTGATTTTGTAGATCGCATGTTAAAGGTAATCAGAGATATTTTAGATGTTGATCTCACTTCAGATGAGAAAGTAAAAGAAAGCCTGATCATTCATTTAAGACCAACAATTTTCAGACTTCGTTATGGAACGCCACAAAAAAATGCATTGATTGATTTTATAAAAAAAGAATATAAGAATGTATTTCGTGCAAGCTGGGCGATCAGTATTTTGTTTGAAGAATATTATGGACTTCAGATTACAGAAGATGAAATTGGATATATCGTGTTATATATTCAGGCAGCGATCGAAAGAAAAAAACATCAGTACCGCACGGTAATGGTTTCTAATTTTAACATGGGTCATACACAATTAGTAAAAGAAAAGATTAAGAAATCTGTGCCAGAGATTGATGAAATTAAATTTGTAAGTATTCATGACTTTAAGATTGCGGATTATGAAGATTATGACATTATCATTTCGACAGAAGAGAGAAAAGAAAAAGATAAGAGAATTGTAGTCATTCCAAATATCTTAAATGAAACAGGAATTTCTACTTTGAGGGCACATTTAGACAATATGAATTCTATAATGATAGAAAATGCAACACCATTTTCACCAGAATGTTTTATTTTATTTTCACCGGAATTTATATTTACTGATCTGGAAGTCAAAACAAAAGAAGAATGTTTAAAAATAATGAGCCAGGCAATGGAAGAAAAGCATGTTGTTACAGAAGATTTTTATGATTCAGTTATGGATCGTGAGAGTAAAACAACAACAACGATTGGAAATGGGGTCAGTCTCCCGCATGGTTCACCGACAGCGGTTAATGAATCAAAAGTTGGGATAGCAATCTTAAAAAATCCGATCATGTGGGACAATGAACAGGTTCAGGTCGTATTTTTACTGGCGTTCCGTTTAAGTACCAGAGATGAGATCAGCAGGATTCAGATGTTTTATAAAGAATATGTAACATTGATCGATTCAGAGGAAAAATTAGAGAAATTAAAGAGTATGAAATCAAACATTGAGTTATATAAGTATCTGATTCAATAAGTAAAAAGAAAAGTTAAAAGGAGAATTAAAAATGGATATTAAAAGTGTATTAGATGAAAGAGTTATCGACTTAAATATGACAGCAAAGAATAAGAAAGAAGCGATCGAGCATCTTGCAGGAAAATTAAAAGATGCCGGATATATTGCGGATGTTGATTCTTATATAGAAGATATTTATTTGAGAGAATCACAGGGACAGACAGGAATTGGACACTATGTGGCAATTCCTCATGGGAAAAGTGATTCTGTAACACAGGTAGGAATTGCGATTGGTAAAGTTCAGGATGAGATCGAATGGGAGACACTGGATGGAAATGGTGTAAAACTGATCTTTTTATTCGCAGTTGGAAATGATAATGAGAATGCAAAAACACATTTAAGATTATTGGCTGAAGTAGCAAGAACCTTAGGTAATGACGATGCAGTAGAAGCTCTGCTGAATGCTAGCACAGTAGAAGATCTAAAAGCTGTATTTGCATAAATAAGTTTCCTAACACTCTATATAATTCTTAGGACCCCTGTTCCAATAGGAGCAGGGATCTTTTGCATTTCTATATGTTAAAAATAAATAAAAAATTACCGCATTTAAATACTTCCGTTGTGGAATGTGAAACAAAAAACTACCCTAATTAAAATGCCCGTATTGAAAAAATGTCATAATTAAATGGAAAAAATGCCACATTAAAAAGCCCTCTCTTAATGAACACAGTAATGAAAGCTGGTGTATGATTAGAACATAAAGAAAGAGGTAATAAACAACCAAAAGAAAAATAAGAAAGGAGTTGTAAGTTATGAAAATCGTATCTGTATGTGCATGTACATCAGGAATCGCGCACACTTACATCGCAAAAGAAAAATTAATCCGTGCAGCTGAAAGCATGGGACACACAATCAAAGTGGAAACACAGGGAACAATCGGAACAGAGGATGAATTAACAGCAGAAGAAATCAAAGAAGCAGATGTTGTAATCCTTGCAGTCGATATTGCTATTACAGGAACAGAAAGATTTGAAGGAAAACCTACGATCAAAGTTCCTACAAATGTTTGTGTAAAAGCACCTAAGAAATTGATCGAAAAGATCGAAAATGAATTAGGTAAATAAGAGAGAAACAAAAAACTATACTTAAAGGAGAAGAGAACAATGAAAAAACTTGGAGCGGAATTAAAACGTCATGCGTTGACGGCCATTTCCTATATGTTACCTTTAGTAGTAGCATCAGGATTACTGATTGCGATCGGTAACTTAATGGGAGGAGAAAACGTAACTGAATTATCTAAGATGACACTTCCTAGTGCATTAACAACACTTGGTGTTATGGGTATGGGATTGTTACCATCCTTTATCGCAGGATATATTGCTTACTCAATTGCTGATAGACCTGGTATTGCACCTGGTTTCTTAATGGGTCAGATAGCTTCATTCTTAGGAGCTGGATTCTTAGGAGGAATGGTTGGTGGTTATTTAGTAGGTTACATCGCATTATTCATTAAGAATAACTTAAAAGTACCTAAATGGGCAGAAGCATTAATGCCAATGATGATCGTACCAACATTATCAGCGATCATTGCTGGACTTATCATGTTCTTCGTAGTAGGAACACCAATTACAATGGCAACAAAAGCCTTAACAAACTTCATTACAGGACTTGATCAGTCTTCAAAAGCAGTTTATGGATTTATCATCGGAGCTCTTGGATGCATTGACTTTGGTGGACCAATCAGTAAAGTACCTAACTTAATCTGTGATGGATTACTATTAGAAGGAATCACAGGACCAGAAGCGATCAAAGTATTAGCAGCTATGGTTCCACCACTTGGAATTACATTCTCATTAGTATTATCAAAATTACTGAAAAAGAACATTTATACAGCACAGGAAAAAGAAAATATTAAAGTTGCGTTCCCAATGGGTCTTTGCATGATCTCTGAAGGAGTTATTCCAATCGCTATGAATGATATCATTCGTACAGTTATCTGTACAGCAACAGGATGTGGTGTTACAGGAGCGATCAGTTTCAGTCTTGATGTAGGAAGTAAAGTACCATCAGGTGGTGTATTTGTAATCCCAGCAATGTCAAATCCACTTGCAGCACTTATCGCACTGTTAGCAGGAACAGCAGTTACAGGTGTTTTACTTGTACTGATCAAGAAAAAGAAAACAGAAGAAGACGAACCAATGGTTGACGAAAAAGAAGAAGATCTTGATTTATCAGGATTCACTATTTCATAAAATCAGAAAGGACAGATAAGCTATGTATGTATCAATGAAGGGAATGTTAAAACGTGCGAATGAAGGCAATTATGCAGTCATGGCAATCAACTGCTTTAACATTGAGACAGCAAGAGCGGTGATCAATGCAGCTCAGTCATTAAGAGCACCGATCATCATCAATATCGTACAGGAACATATGGTAAATCATTGTGACAGCAATTTGATCGCACCGATCGTCAAGAAACTGGCACAAAGAGCAAGTGTTGAAGTAGCTTTAAATTTCGACCATGGGGAAGAAATCGGATTGTTAAAGAAAGCATTAGTTGATGGATATTCCAGTGTTATGGTAGATGCTTCCAGATACAACTTGGAAGGTAATATCCGAATGACAAGAGAAATCGTGGAATTTGCGAAACAGTTCGATGCAAGTGTCGAAGGAGAGATCGGATGTATGGGTGCTAGTGAAGGCGATAATTATACAGACGATGATATGAAAACTAATCCTGACGAGGCATTACGATTTGCAAAAGAAACTGGAATTGATGCATTAGCAATTTCTTTTGGAAGTTCTCATGGAAACTATCCAGAAGGATATGTACCAGAATTTGATTTTGAGAGACTAAAAGAAATCAAAGAAAAAACAAAGATGCCACTGGTACTGCATGGGGGAAGCGGTTCTGGTGATGAAAATATTAAAAGATGTGTTGAATTTGGAATCAATAAGATCAATGTAGGATGTGATTTTATGAATGCCAATGTAGACAGCATTAAACAGCATCTTAAAAAAGATCCAGACATCAATTATTGGGTAATGATGCATCAGGTGGAGATTGATAGCCAGGAATTAGTAAAAAAATATATCCACCTGTCTGGATCAGAAGGAAAATCATTATAAGATATCAACATCAAAAAGGAGAAATAGAACTATGTTAATGAACATGAAAGAACTTTTAAAAGTAGCAGATGAAAAAGGATTTGCAGTACCAGCATTCAATATCGGTAGTGATCAGTTATTAAAAGCTGTTATGCAGCAGGTAAAAGAAATGAAGAGCCCAGTCATCTTAGAGATGTCTCCAGACGAATTTAACTTTGTTGAAAACAGTTTAATACAGAGCATGATTTATGAAGCATCTAAAACAGATGTACCAGTTGTTATTCATTTAGATCATGGTGATAAATATGAAACAGTTGTAAGAGCAATTCAGGCAGGATTTACATCTGTTATGATCGACGCTTCTAAACTACCATATGAAGAAAATATTGCGATCACTCAGAAAGTATGTGAAGTTGCACATCTTGCAAACGTATCTGTAGAAAGTGAACTTGGAACAATCGGAACAACAGGAAACTCTATCGAAGGTGGAACAACAGGAATTATCTATACAGATCCTGATCAGGCAAAAGATTTTGTTGAAAAAACAGGAATTGATACATTAGCAGTAGCAATCGGAACAGCTCACGGAATCTACCCAAGCGATATGAAACCAGAACTCCGTCTTGACATCTTACAGATATTAAAAGATACTCTTGATATTCCATTAGTATTACACGGTGGATCAAGCAACAAAGATGAAGAAATCGCAAAAGCAGTTAAAATCGGTATTTCTAAGATTAACATTTCAAGTGATATCAAGGTTGCATTCTATGATAAATGTAGAGAAGTATTGAATGCTCATCCAGAATACAGAGAGCCTCTTGAAATCTATCCAGAACCAATCAAAGCTTGTAGAGAAGTTATTGCTCACAAAGTTAACTTATTTGATTCTGCAGACAAAGTTAAATATTACTACGAATAAGATATTTACAAACAACAACATAAAGAGGGGACAGCTTCGGTTGTCCCCCTTTTCGTTTATATAGGAGGGAAAGAAAATCATGAAATATGCAGTAGGAATTGATGTTGGGGGAACAAATACAAGAGTTGCGCTGATCAACGAGAAATATGAGATCAAAGAAAGAGTTCAGTTTGGATCAGATCCAAAAAATCCTATAAAAACATTAAACCAGATCAATGATGTGATCAAAGGGTTTGGAGAAAAAATCGAAGGGATTGGAATTTCTTGTCCAGGGCCATTAGACTTGATCAATGGGATTATTTTAACACCACCAAACCTTCCAGGGTGGCATAATTTTGAACTGACAAAAGAATTAGAAAAGATTACAGGTATTTCTGTGCAGTTAGAAAATGATGCGAACCTTGCAGGACTTGCAGAAACTGTGATCGGGGCTGGAAAAGGAAAGAAGATCGTAGAATTTCTGACCATTTCAACAGGAGTTGGTGCAGGATTATGTATTGATGGACAAATCTATCGTGGAGCAAAAGGATTTGCACAAGAAGTAGCAAACTGCATTTTATGGAAAAATGGTCCATCACAGGGAGATTTAAAGAAAGGTTCCATTGAATCAATTGCCAGTGGAACAGCCATCACAAAGAGGGCAAATGATGCAGGGTTAGAAGCTGCCCATGCAGGAGAAGTGTATCAACTTGCACAGGAAGGAAATGAAACTGCGGCAATGATCATGGAAGATGCTTATGAATATCTGTCAAGTTTCATTGCAACACTTTATGGTGTACTTGATCCAGAGCTATTTGTCCTAAGTGGAAGTGTTGCGTTAAAGATTCCTGGATTTATCGAAGAGATTGAAAAACGCGCAAAAGAGAAAGTATATGATGCGCTAAAAAGCAATGTGAAGATTGTGCCAGCGGCGTTGGGAGAAGATTGCGGTTTGATTGGAGCTGCATGTTTGGTTTTTGATAATTAGATATAGTTTTTGGGTAGAAGTAATAAATTATTTGAGATAATAAAATAGCAATGTTAAAATAATAAGGAACACTGAAATAAATCAAAAATAAAGAGGTGCTACCTATGACACTTAAAAATATGATTGAATTAGCAGATGGATTAACACCAATTGAAACAGAAATAGGATATTATATTCTAAAAAATCAAGAAGATATCTTAGATATGTCGGTTATTGAATTAGCAGAAAAAACATTTGTGTCAAAATCAGCCATTCATCGATTTTGCAAAAAGATTGGGTTAAAAGGATTCAATGAATTGAAAGTCATATTGGCAAAAGATATCTCAGAAATGAAATCAGATATTGAGATGATCGATGTAAATTATCCATTTGAACGAAAAGATGGACCACAGATGATCGCAAAGAAACTGAGTAAGTTATATGAAACAGCAATCTATGATACCTATGATTATATGGATTTTATAGAATTGCATAAAGTGGCACAATTATTACATAAAGCGGAAGTTATAGACATTTATACCCATTCACATAACATGAATGTTGCAGAAAATTTTCAGGATAAGATGTTAACAGCAGGCAAAAGTAGTGTAGAATGTCCACATGGATTTTATAAACAAAGACTGACAGCATTAGCAAGTAATCCGAAACATGCAGCGATCATTCTCTCATATTCTGGAAAAGCAACCTTTGTAAAGCCAATTTTAAAGGTGCTGCATCAAAAGAAGGTGCCTGTTGTGTATGTTGGGAAAGCAGGTGGGAATTTATATCCACAGTATGTTGCCGGTGCATTAACGATCAGCAGCAGAGAAAACTTAAGAGATCGTATCTCTCAGTTCTCATCTCATATTGCGATGCAGTATATGATGGATGTTGTTTTTGGCTGTATTTACAATATGGACCGTGAAAAGAATATTGAATATCTCAAAGAATCCATAGGATTTATGGATGATCGAGATATTCAGGATGAATGATACTAAATTATAGTTTGTTATAGATCATGGAATTTGTATATACATCTTTAGCATGTTTCGAATGATAATTCTCCATATAATTTTTCTGGAAAATGATAGAATAGATGTAATCAAAAATAAAATCCATATTTGTTTGAGAGGCAAAACTGGCAACTTTTTCATCAAAGGATTCATCATCAGGAAGTTGTAATACAATATCAGAATTCACAGCCAGTTTGGAATGAATATTACTTGTAACCGTAATGATCGGAACGTTATGATCTTTTAAAACTGGAAGATAAGAATTGTAATCATGATGCATAGCACTATAAGTACAAAAGATCACAAGGTCATTAGAGGTAATATTGCCGACTGTATAAAAATTGTTCTGATATTCATCACCAATAATAAAATATTCATTTAATTTGATCATTTTATTTTTAAAATTCTCAAGAGAAATTCTGGAGTCACCTTTTCCAAACAGGAATACACGGTGGCTCTTTTTTATATTATAAGCAGTCATTTCTAATTGCACGGGATCTAACAGATTCCGTGTTTTTTTAATTCCATTTGTAAGAATTTCAGATAAATGAAGACCGATATCTTCAACAGAATCATCTGGAGAAAAAGGTAGATTAAAATTAAGATCCTGACCAGAAATAGATGTTTCTCGGATCAGTTGTAATTTGAAATCTTTAAATCCATCAAATCCTAATTTTTTGCAAAAACGTAAAACAGAAGAAGTCGAAGAAAAGGATTCTTTTGCCATTTTGTTTAAAGTGACTTGATCAAAAGAGTTTAAATTGTTTTGTAAAAAATAAATCATATTCTGCTCAGAATTATTAAAAAAATCAGGATTTTTAATTTGTTCTAGTATCATATCAATCATTCTCCTAAAAAAGTATAGTTTTCAAATATTTCTTTTTTTATTGTGAATTTGCACAAATAACCGGAATAAATTTATGCAGATTGTCCATGAAATAGTTGTGATGTTCCAAAAATAGCGTGAACTATTGAGACTGAAATTTTCAAGAAATATAATCAGGGCACATGAAATAATATGACGGATATGGAGGAAAAAATCAATGAAAAAAGAATTTAAGATTGTGATATGTGGTGGTGGAAGTACTTATACCGCAGGGATTGTAAAAAATCTTTTGGAAGAGGAAGAATTAAAAATCAAAGAATTATGGTTATATGATATTGATCAGGAACGACAAGAAAAAGTGTCACTGATCGTAAAAGAAGTTGTAAAAGATTTAAGACCTTCTTTGGAATTGAAAATTAGTACGGATGAAGAAGAGGCATTTACAGATGCAGACTTTATTATGGCACAGATGCGAGTCGGTGGACTGAAAATGCGAGTAAAAGATGAACAGATTTCATTAAAACATGGATGCATTGGACAGGAAACATGTGGAGCCGGGGGAATGGCATATGGAATGAGAACGATCGGACCAATGGTACATCTGATCGATGTTTGTGAGAAATATGCATCAAAAACTTATTGGATCGTTAATTATTCAAATCCAGCTGCGATTGTTGCTAAGGCAACACAGACATTACGTCCAAATGCAAGAATTTTAAATATCTGTGATATGCCAGTTGAGGTAGAGGCAAGAATGGCAGAAATCCTAGACACAGATCTTAGCAATCTGGAAGTGGATTATTTTGGATTGAATCATTATGGATGGTTTACAAAAGTACAGTGTAATGGCGAAGATGTCACAGAAAAATTAAAGAAACATGTGGCAGAGTATGGTTATGTATCAAAGGCAAGTTATGAAGATGCCTTGGTCAAAGATCCAGACTGGTTACATACATTTACGAATGCAAAGAAGATCGTCAACTATTTTCCAGATTATCTGCCAAATACATACTGGCAGTATTATCTTCTTGGAGATGACATTGTAGATTACATGGATATTAATAATACAAGGGGAATGCAGGTTATTCATGGAAGAGAAACAAAGATTCGTGAGGCAGTTAAGAAACTAGAAAATGGAGAAAAAATCGATTTGACACAATTTTATGTAGGAGTTCATGGGAAATTTATTGTAGAAGTGGTAAAAGCACTTGCATATGACACGAGAAGCAGACAGCTTGTCATCGTAAAAAATGACGGAGCAGTCAAGAATCTTCCAGATGATGCCATGGTTGAAATTCCTGCATATATTACAAAAGACGGACCAGAACCAGTAAGAGTTGGAGAAATTCCAAGATTTTATAAAGGACTGATCGAACAGCAGGATGCTTGTGAAGGGTTGGTCGTAGAAGCAGTGATCGAAGGATCATATAAAAAAGCATTGCAGGCATTTACTTTAAACCGCACAATTCCATCTGCAAATGTGGCAAAAGAAATTTTAGATGAAATGATCGAAGCAAACAAAGAATACTGGGTGGAATTGAAATAAAGTTTCAAAAAGTTTCAGAAATTTTCATGATTCTGAAACTTTTTTTGGGAAAAAATATCCGCATCTACTAAATCCATTGTGAGAAAAAAGCTGACTCTATATGATGTAAACAGAACAAAGAAAACGAACATATTTGAGGAGGCATAGAACAATGAAAGGTACAGTGAAGATCGTAACGATTGGTGGAGGAAGTAGTTACACACCAGAGCTGATGGAAGGTTTCATCAAACGATATGAAGAACTTCCAATTAAAGAAATCTGGCTGGTCGATATCGAAGATGGAAAAGAAAAAGTAGAGATTGTAGGAGCACTGGCACAGAGAATGTGGGATGCATCTCCATATGATGTAAAAGTTTATACAACATTAGACAGAAGAGAAGCATTAAAAGATGCAGACTTTGTTACAACACAATTTCGAGTAGGCCTTTTAGATGCCAGAATTAAAGATGAAAGAATTCCATCATTGTATGGAATGCTTGGTCAGGAAACAAATGGAGCGGGAGGAATGTTTAAAGCATTTCGAACCATTCCAGTGATCGGACAGATCATAGAAGATATGAGAGAATTATGCCCAGATGCATGGCTGATCAACTTTACAAATCCAAGTGGAATGGTAACAGAAGCTGTAATTAAACATTTTGGATGGAAAAAATGTATCGGACTTTGCAACGTGCCAACGATCGCAATGATGGCAGAACCAAAGCTCCTTGGGAAGGATATCAGCCAGTTAAATTACAGATATGCAGGAATTAACCATTTTCACTGGCATAAAGTATTTGATGAAAATGGAAATGATATGACACCAATTTTGATCGATCATATCAATGAAAAAGGTGGTGGAACACCAGCCAATATCTATCAAGCTGAATTTCCATTGGAATTACTTCACAGCATGAATATGGTGCCTTGTGGATACCACAGATATTACTACATGAAACAAGCAATGCTTGAGCATGCGATTGAAGAATTCAATGAAGGTGGTACTAGAGCAGAGCAAATGAAACAGGTAGAACATGAGTTGTTTGAAATTTATAAAAATGCAGAACTTCATGAAAAACCAGAACAACTTGGAAAACGTGGAGGAGCATATTACAGTGATGCAGCTTGCGAATGTATCCGTGCAATTTATGCAAATAAGAAGATCCATATGGTAGTAAGTACACAAAACAATGGAGCAATTTCATGCTTAGATGATGACTCTATCGTGGAAGTATCAAGTATCATTTCAGCGACAGGAGCACAGCCAATGGCATTTGGAAAGCTTCCATCAGCAGAAAAAGGATGGCTTCAGATGATGAAGGCAATGGAAGAATGTACAATTGAAGCGGCATTGACAGGAGATTACGGAAAAGCATTAGAAGCCTTCGTATTAAATCCATTAGTAGAAAATAATGAAAATACAACAAAAGTTTTAGATGAACTGTTAGTTGCACATGCAAAATATCTGCCACAGTTTAAAGAAAAGATTGAAGAACTTAAAGCAAAAGGAGTTCATTCTACAGATCCTGTTGTTATGGACTTAATGGAACATGGACACTAAGCAGGAGGCTGATATGGGTGTAACAAAAGAAAGTTTTGGCTTTTTAGAAGATAAAAGAGAAGCATTTCTATACACGATTGAAAATCAAAATGGATTTGCAGTCAAAGTTACTGATTTTGGTGTAAATATTGTTTCTCTCCTTGTAAAAAACAAGGAGGGAAACATCAAAGATGTAGCCCTTGGATATGACACCTTGGAAGAATATTTTGAGAATGGAATTATGTTTGGAGCAACTGTCGGACGGAATGTAAACCGTATCTCAAATGCCAGATTCGAAATTGATGGGAAAGAGTATCATGTAGCAAAAAATCGTGGAAAACATAACATTCACAGTGACAAAGAACATGGATTTCACAAAGTCTTATGGGATAGTGAGATCATTGATGATCATGCAGTGAAGTTTACTTATGTAAGTCCAGATGGGGAACAAGGATTTCCGGGAACATTGGTAACAAATATCATTTATACGGTAACGGAAACAAATGGATTGATCGTTTCCTATCATGCAGTCAGCGATAAGAAAACGCTGATCAATCTGACAAATCATAATTACTTTAACTTGGGTGGACATGAAAGCGGAACGATCGAAAATACAAAAGTAAGGATTTATGCAGATGAATTTACACCGATCAATGAAGATACGATCCCAACAGGAGAAATCAGAAAAGTAGAACATACACCGATGGATTTCCGTGAATGGAAAAAGATCAAGAATGATCTATATGCCGAAGATGAACAACTAGAAAAAGGCAAAGGATATGATCATAATTTTGTAATTCGGAATAAAGATTGTGGTTTCCGAAAAATGGCGGAAGCATTGGACGAAGAACAGGGTATTAAAATGGAAGTTTATTCAGATCTTCCAGGATTACAGTTTTACACTGGAAATACAATGAAATCAACAAAAGGGAAAGGGGGAGTGATTTATGGAAAAGGATGTGGATTTTGCATGGAACCACATTATTTCCCAAACAGTATTAACACAAAAGAGTTTGATGCACCAGTATTTGACGCAGGAGAAGTGTATCAGACAGTAACCATGTATCAATTTGTCACAAAGGAGGATTAAAATGGCAAAGAAAAAGAAAAGTTCCGCATTTGCGGTAGTACAACAGATCGGAAAATCATTTTTCCTTCCAGTATCTGTGTTACCAATTGCAGGTATCTTACTAGGACTGGGATCTTCATTTACTAATGCTGATACGATCGCAGCGTATCATTTACAAGGAATCATGGGAGAGGGAACTATTCTGAATGCGCTTTTAACGATCATGTCACAGGTCGGTAATACAATCTTTGGAAATTTACCATTGATCTTTGCATTAGCAGTAGCATTAGGAATGGCAAAAAATGAAAAAGCAGTCGCAGTACTTTCTGCAGGTATTTCATTCTTTGTAATGAATTCAACAATTAATGCGATGTTAAAATTATCAGGAAAGATTTTAGCGGACGGAACATATGCAAAGAGTGTCTTAAACGGACAGATCACGAGTGTCTGTGGTATTGATTCTCTTCAGATGGGAGTATTTGCTGGAGTTATCGTAGGACTTGTAACAGCAGCATTACATAATCGCTTTTATAAACAGCAATTACCAGCAGCATTAGCATTTTTCTCAGGAGTACGTTTTGTGCCAATTATTAGTGTAATCGCACATATCGGTGTAGGTATTATCTGCTTCTTTGTATGGCCAACGATTCAGAGTGGAATCTTTGCACTTGGTAATCTGGTTATGCATTCTGGATATTTTGGAACAGCAATCTTTGGATTCTTAGAGAGAGCATTAATTCCATTCGGATTACATCATGTATTTTATTTACCATTCTGGCAGACATCTCTTGGAGGAACAATGGAAGTTGCTGGAAAGATGGTAGAAGGTGCACAGAATATCTTCTTTGCACAGCTGGCAGACCCAAATACAAAACATTTTGCAGTAGAAGCATGTAGATTCATGACAGGAAAATATTCTTTCATGATGGCGGGACTTCCTGGAGCAGCTTATGCAATGTATCGTTGTGCAAAACCAGAAAAAAGAAAAATTGTTGGAGGATTACTATTCTCAGCAGCATTAACATCATTCCTTACAGGAATTACAGAACCGATTGAATTTACATTCTTATTTATTGCACCAGGATTATTTATCTTACATTGTGGATTAGCAGGTTTGTCATTTGCATTAATGCATATCTTAAAGATCTGTATCGGAACAACATTCTCTTGTGGATTGATCGACTTTATGTTATACGGTGTATTACAGGGACAGACAAAGAGTAACTGGATGATGATCCTTCCAGTATTTGCAGTTTATGCAGTATTATATTACTTTGTGTTCAAATTTGTCATTGAGAAATTTGATCTTCCAACACCAGGTAGAGATGATGACGAAGAAGAGGTAAAATTATATACAAAAGCTGATTACCAGGCAAAAAAAGGTGCAGTAAATGAAGATACAGACGCACCAGAGGATCCAATTTCCTTTATGATCTTAAAAGGACTTGGTGGAATCAAAAATATTGAAGATATTGACTGCTGTGCTACAAGACTTCGTATCACAGTAACAGATGAAACTAAGGTGACAGATCAGTACTTAAAACAATCTGGTTCCAAAGGAATCATCAAAAAAGGAACAGGAATTCAGATTATTTATGGACCACAGGTATCTGTGATCAAGAGTAATTTTGAAGAATATGTGGAATATTATGCACAGCATGGAACAGATCCTTCCAAAGAAGAAGAGGTAACACCCATAGTTTCCTCCAAAGAAGAAGAGAAAAAAGAAATCAGACATGGTAAATTAGTTGCGGTAGCAACAGGAAAAGTTCTTGCAATGACACAGGCAAAAGATGAGGCATTTGCAACTTGTGCTATGGGAGATGGTGTTGTAATCGAACCAGAAAAAGGTGTCGTTGTTGCACCAGCAGATGGAAAGATCACAGCATTAATGAAACCATCTTTACATGCGATTGGAATCGAGACAAAAGAAGGATTAAATCTTTTAATTCATATCGGAATTGATACAGTCAAATTAGATGGAAAAGGATTTAAGTCTTTTGTCAAGAGTGGACAAGAAGTAAAGGCAGGAGATAAGTTGGTAGAGTTTGATATCGATCTGATCAAGAAAGAAGGATGTAGCCCAGATGTTATGGTTGTTGTCTTAGAAGATTCTAATCTGCCAAAAGTAGCTTATAAAACTGGAGAAAAAATAGTTGCAGGAAAAACAGTTGTTGCGGAATTTTAGTAAAAAATGATTGACAACAAACTGTGAATAAGGTAAAATAATGACTGTTCTGAAAAGGAACAGTCATTATATGCGATAGTGGCGTAGTTGGTAACGCGCGACCTTGCCAAGGTCGAGACCGCGGGTTCGAGCCCCGTCTATCGCTTTCGGTTAAAAGTCTCGAAACCACGCATTTATGCGGGTTTCGGGATTTTTTCATTTCTATGTTTTCTTGCGATTTTGCATAAATTTGCATAAACTCTATAAAGCTTCCAGATATTGTAAAGAATTTTCGTTATCAATACCAATCTTTATATAATATTTTTGTGTTGTGGCAATGTCTGAATGTCCCATCAGTTTTTGTAGTTCATAGATTGACATTCCTTTTAATGCAAGTTCGGTACAAAAAGTCTTTCGTAAACAATGGATACCACCATTACCTGAATCTAAATCAAGACGTTTCCATAATCTGCGATACTTTTGTTCAAGGATACTGGCAGTGATACGTTGACCATCAGTGTTGACAAAAAGCCAATCTGTATGGATGTTATGTTCTTTTTGCCAATCCTTTAATAGATGTAAGACTTTCAAAGCATTTTTGGACAATGGAAGATTACGTCTTGAATTTTTTGTTTTGACATCTCCAATGATATAATCATAGCCTTTGATTTTCTCGCCTTGCTCATTGCGTTTGGAATGCCGACTCTCCGCACGACGAATGGAAATAATTCCTTTCTTGAAAGAAATATCAGACCATTTCCATGCGACTACCTCGCCAGCACGAGCACCAGTATAAGCATCCAGTAAGATGGCGAAAGCGGTTGAATATTTTGGAAAATCTTCAATTTCTCGAAAAAGTTCCTTTTGTAAAAGTTTAAATTCAAATGAATTTAAAACAGATTCTTCAACATCTTTATCGTATTCTCGAACAAAATAAGAGTCAGGAATTGAAAATTCAGTCATCGGATTATTTACACGATAATCTTTGGACACAGAACGATGAAATACCTCTTTTAAGATATTCAGTATTTTTTGAGTCTGCTTGCGAGTCATTTTTTTATTTACGATAGGGTAAATAAAATCTTCAATATCGCCCAAAGAATATTGACTTATCGGTTTTTGAATAAAAGGATTATTCGCAAAATAAGTATTCCATGTACAATCCCACCTGTCACGAGTTGAATTGCTTTCTGTTCCAAATCTTAATGAATAATAATCAAGATACAAATCTTCAAAAGTAGATTCGTTTGCATGGTAATGTTTGATTACCGCTTTATCTAATGCTTGTTTAGTTGGCTTAGATAGTAGTTTACGATGATTTTTATATGATTCATCATATACATATACAAGATATCTTCCAGACGTTTTATCCTTTCGCCAGCTGTGACCTTTGGTGCTATAAAATTCTTCTAAAAATTTTTTCTCTGTTAATGTTTGCATTTCTTTTTTAACAGGGTTCTCTTTAGGTATGATTATAACAGGTCTAAACAGTTGGCGAAAGTGGATTGATAAAAGTTCTTCTCTAGATGTTATTGTTCCGTGTGCATACGACCACCGCCTTGTATGTCTCTTGTTTCATCAAAAAGATAGGCTTTGAATAATGTACCATCTTGATTTAGAAACAATCCTTTTGAATCTGATGGAATATATATTGAAGCATCGGTATTATCAAGAATAATCTGACTTAATACTTGGTCAGCACGTCCACAGATTTTATAACTGATATTGTTTTTAATCTGTCCACTAATGATATTAGCGTCTGGACGTTGTGTTGCAAGAATCAAATGAATTCCGAATGCTCGACCTAAACGTGCTAGACTACTTAGCTGATTTTGGATTTTCCTAATTGGTTCTTTTTCTTTCGTTGATAATCCAGTTGTATCAAGAAGTTCCGCCAATTCATCACAGGCGAATATAATTCGCTTATGTTTGATGAGTTCATGTTCATTATAATCAGAAATATTTTTATAACCATTTTGGGAATATAATTTTTTCCTATTTTCTAGTTCAGCAATGATTTCATCTAGTTTTTTTGTTGTATTTGAGATGTCAGTCACAAACGTACAGTGATTTTCCCAGACATGCCCAAAATCAACCCCACCTTTGAAGTCTGCGATGTTAACAATAAATCCATTATTGATGCATTGCATTAGTATTAGCTTTAAAAGTAGTGTCTTTCCTGAACCAGTTGCCCCACCAATGAGGATATGAGGATAATCATTTAAAGAAAGATATATTTTATTAAATAAAGACTCTCCTAATAAGAGAGAGCCTTTATTTTGTGGATGATTTTCGTCATTCCAATAAATATCTTTATTATAATCAAATTTTCCCTGACATGCGTGTATGATTATTTGCCTATTGTTATCTCCAATATTGATAGAATCAATAGATATATTTAATATGCTTTCAATTTCTTCTTTTCGGTTCTTCCAACATGTTAACGATATACCTACATTATCAAATACAAGCTTGATTGAAGAATCAAGGCATTCTCGATAGATTAGGATAGGCGGAACATTGACAGAATTTTTAAAGCCAATTGAAGAAAAACAATCATAATATTTTCTGTCCCAGAATCCATCGCTATATTGGAAGAATATGATAATTAAAATTAATCCACCGAATAATAACATAAGAAGCTTAGACTCCAATAAGTTAAAGGAATCTCTTACTGATATGTTGATGCATACGTCACAGAGTAACATTCCAATTAAATACAAAAGCAATACTTTTGGCAAATTGGAATTTGCGTTAAATCGGCTGATAAATGTTTCAATGCGATATCTCAACCTTAAGGGGATATAATTATCCCCTAAGATTGATGAATTGTTTTTCTCAATCATAATACATACTCCTTTTTATCATGGTCAATGACTATTGATGATACACCATTTTTCTTAATTTCTTTCACAGATGAAATTCTACGAAGAAAGGCGTTCCATGTTGCAGTATCATCATTCTGATAGGACACATATTGAGCATTTAACGGCAAATTTGAGATGATATATACATGAGTATAACAAGCTACTCTATCACTATATCTAGCCGGTAATTGAAGCGGATATATGTCCAGTATATTCAGCATATCAGGTAGTGGGATTTGCGAATGATACTCATCAAAAACTAACACGTCTTGACCGTGATAGCTGTCGAATTTAGTTGAATTCAACAGTGAACCATAATTTGTGATGCGACAAACATCTAAATATGAATGTCGGTCAAAGACGTAGCGACTTTTTCCTGAACCAGTTTCACCGAAAATATATGTAACAGTTACATCACGATTTACAGTTGAATATTTTGCCGCTAATAAAGTTTCACGCAACGTGTTTATATCGTTGCTACGAAATGAATAATTTGGATTATTCATTATTATATCAGCGGTTGTCATACCTGATTGAATGGCTTCTATCAATTTAGCTTTTTGCGGACTTTTTTCTTTACCTTCTTTTGGAAGTTCACCCCACTCAAAGAAGCTGTCAGCAATGGATGTTTCGGCTTTTGCGGTAGATGCCCATTTTCCCTCCTTTCTTAGATAAGTACGATTGTCAATACAACTACCATATGCTCGGTCTATATGAGCTGTAGGGAATCTTCGTTTTATTGTGCTAAAACGAATAGGTGATGAGCTGTACATAAATAAATGCATATGCTCAGTGCCTGTCATCGCTAGCTCCCTACAATGACAATAGTAGTCTAATGATAATAGACCTTGCAGTACAGAGTTGACATATTCTGTTGTTAAGCCATACTCTGTAGGTTTCTGCATAGTCAGTAACCATTTTCGAGATTGTGAATTAGGATTATCCATATTGTCTCCTTTCTGTTAATTTTTTTGTTGCGACATGCTACTTATGTGATAAAGGTAATACTACCTTTATCACATGAGAACAAGGTTTGAGGGGGATGAGCCCCTCAACCTTATTCTTTTTTTGGTGGAACTCTTATATTACTGGCAGTAGCTGACAGTTTATAATTACCAGCCATCCAATATATTTTGAGACAAAGGTCATCAAGGATGATTGGTATACAATCGGAATCCTCAGCCATATCGAGGCGTTGATGCCCTTCGATTTTTACGCTAATTTTTTCATATCTCCTTTCTGGTAATACAATCTCATATTTGTGACCAATTACCTTATCACTTTTTTCAGCCCCATTGTATTCGTAACAAGGACGAATATTTGTCAGTAGCAGTTTATGACCTACAGTCTTATCTGCGTCAATGACTACATCGAGCACATTTAACATGGTGTTAGCTCCTTTCTTTTTAACAAACTACAGTAACAACATCGATGTTAGTGTTAGTTTAACGCTTATAACTTCTATATATTGAGTAAGAAAAACTTTATTTTGTATAGAAATAAATACAAGTCATGATGGCGAATTTTAAATATATTAGAGGATAAAAAAGGAAAGATAAATAGGCGTGTCTGTAAAATAGATATGATAATAAATTTATGTTATTATTGATATAAAGAAAAAATAATGTATCTAGAGTTTATCAATTAGAAATATCGGAGGAATTGATATGGCAAAAATAAAAGAAATGGTATTTGGGATAGGCGTATTAAGTGCTGTGGGAGTATATAATTTTATTTTAAAAAAAGAAGCTCCTAAGTATAGTTATGAAAGAATAAAAAAATTAACGGATAAGGAATGGGAAATAGAAAGAAAAATTGTACAAGATAAATATAGAAATCCTCAATATGATATTGATAAGAGAGTAGAATTTTGGAATATATTGAAATTATATGATAAAGTAAGAAGTGATAAGTATTGGAATGGTAAAAAGCCACAAGGACCAGCTTATCATCGGGAACATGGATTTGGATTATATAAACCAGATTAAGATTTAAAATTATAATAAATACAGCTATATATTGATTAAAAATATATAGCCGTATTTATAAAGAATATCATTCTGTTCTTGTTTCTACTACTTTTTATTTCGCTCTCTTGGATATAAGATGCCCAAATGATGAATTTGTGAATAAAGGTCAGCCTGATATAATCTTTCGTGAATGTCAGAAACTTCTAATGAATGACCAGACTTGATACAGTATTTATGCAAAAGTTTTGCAAACTCTTCACATTGATATGCATCAGACGATAAATCATATCCCCAAGCAAGATACCAGTCATAGGCTTCCTCAAAAGTAAGAGAAAGTGCAACTGATAAGCGAAATAGAGCCGCTGGTGTTACTTTATAATGTTCTCCGTTAAATAATGCTTTTAATTTTTTGTCATTTTCGTGAACAGTAGAACGCAAACAAAGAAGTTTTTTATCTTCTGTTACAATTTGATAATTCCGTTTTTCTTTTGTATTTCGTTTTAAGACAATTTTGTAATTATGTGAAATTAAAAAGTACAATCCTATTTTTACATTGTTTCGTTTTTCGTTTTTTATCAATGCAAGAGACTGCATTGAGTTGATTTTTTCATTAATGTTAATTAATCTTGAATTGTGTTTAGAAGCAACATTTTGTACAAAGGAAGAAAATTCTTCCATATTCATATATAGTAGTAATGTTGCGATTGATAGACAGGCATTTGATAGTTACATAAATTAAATGATATGCTAATACTAAGTATAAATTGACATCGAAAGTAGAAAATGTTATCATAGCAACCTCCTTTCGTAGAGCCTGTCAAGGATTCAAGAATTTTCCTTTCTGAAAACAAAAAAGCAATCAATAATTTGATTGCTTTTTTATATATATAAATATAATCTAATTCTAAAATAATAAAGTAAAAATTCTCGATTAGAAAGGCGACAAACCCCGGCTCACTACTGTCGACTAATGGTTGATGGCATATCCTCTATCCACCAACACTATCATTATATATCTTTTTTGTAAAAAATTCAATAGATTTAAAAAGAATTATCATCTGGGATATGTGTCATAATATCTTCAACATCACAATCCAATATATTACATAATTTATCAATAGTATTAGTCTGTACATTTTGATTATGTCTTAATCGTGCTAGTTGGGAACGATTAACATTATAGTATGTGTACAAATCATACTGTGTGATACCTTTATTTTTCATTGTTGTCCAAAGTTTATCATATTTAATCATAAAAAATATCTCGTAAATAAATGGATTATAGTTGCTATGAATAAATTATCCTTGTAAAATTGATTTATGGATAGTGTGCGTATATTGACACTAAATATAACTTAGGAATGGCGGTTGAAATATGTTTGTAAAAAAAGAGTATTATTCAGAAATGAAAAAAAGAACTTTTATGATTGAAAAGAAAATGGACTTAATAGAAGAATGTTTATCAGACAAAGCAAGAGAACAAATGGAACAATATAATCGAGATAAATTTAATGAAATACAAAAGAAAGTAGAAAATAAGAAGCAAAATATTAAAATTGATGAAAAATTAAAGGACGAATTTTCCAAAATAGTAGATAAAGCATTAAAAATAGCAGAAAGATTATGTCTTAATATAACAGTAGAATCAGATGAAGATAATGGAATTATAAGATATGCAACTGGATTTTTCTTATTTGATGATACAACGAATAATGAAAGAAAAGAATTTCTAGAATTGGTTGATAAGAGTAGTTCTATACAAGCCTTTGCCAGAGAAAATACGATAGAAATTGTTTTACAGTATGATTTCTATAAATAATACATTACCTTTTAGAATGATATTTCAAATTACAATCATTATCAAAGTCATGCCATGCGGTGCATGGTGCTAAAGCAACTTTGACAATAATTGCAATTTAAAATAAATGGTTAATCAAGGCAATGATAGTAGTACAATGCTATACATAGCCAATAAGCAATTTTTGCATAAATTTTGCATAAATCGAAAAAAGAGAACCCTGAAACCCTCCTTTTTACGTGATTTAGCGACACGTAGGATTATTCGAGCCCCGTCTATCGCTTTCGGTTAAAGGTCTCGAAACCACGCATTTATGCGGGCTTCGGGACTTTTTCATTAAAGGAAGATAATATCAATGTGAGTAATGGTTATGGAAGAGGGGACAATTACAGACGCAATTCAGCATGCATTACAAAAAGTAGGAATTCCAAAAACATTTGCTGGAATAGGAGCAAGATTAATTGTATTTGTTTTGTTTTAGGTAGGTGAAATGAATTGAAAAATAAAAAAAATAATAGATATTTAATTATAGGAATTGGTTATCTTATTTTATTTTTTATTGTTCTAACTCCAGACATTAATAATGCAGTAGGAAGAGGAATACAAGCATTATTATTTTGTGTTTTAGGATATAGATGTGAGGAAAATATTAGAAGGTTTATAAAAAATAGATAATAAAAGGATTTTAATCAAGCAGAGAATTTATTTGAGATATTTTCTGCTTGATAACATACGATTGGATATGAAAAAATCATGATAAAAGAAAACAAGATAAAAAAATATGTAGTTGTAATTATATGTTTATTAGGTATGTTGATATTAAGTGGAAAGACAGAAAATGTATTTGCGAATGATAAAAAATCAAAAGATATGGAAAATAGCTTATTATCCTTCTATATAAAAGATGTATCAAATGTTGAAAGCATTAAATATATTCCATTGGATAAAAAAATCATAGGAAATAAAAGAATAACGGATAAATCAAACGTTGTAGATATTGGATTTGGAGAATATTATATTAAAGCTAAAGATGAAAAAAAGGAACTACAAGAACCAAGTTATTCATCTTGGTATGAGGCACCGAAAGGTGGCATGCAATTTCGTGAAAAATTATCAATAGAATACCAAGTAAATAAAGATTATAATAATAAAAATCTGAGGATTTTAAAAAAAGTTGTTGAAGAAAATATTCATCCAAAAAATAAAGTACTTATTTCTGCCTCACAATATGTCAATGTGAAAAATGGATATAAGAAAAATATCAAAGCATGTATTTTTTATCAAAGCTATAGTATTCAACTTTATGAAAAGGACTTATTTTTTGATGATAAAATTACAACAGGAAAAGTGAAAATACCAATAGGGATTGTCTTTATTGTTAGTAAGGATATGAAATAATGATATAAAAATATAAGGGGTAGAAGATAGAATTCTGCCCTTTATATTTTAATAGGCTCTCAGAATCATGAGCCTTCCGACTAAGATGCATTGGTCGGATGAACCTTGAAAAGTAAATATTATCCAGAACGGACATGAAAAGTAATAAATGATGAAAATTGACGCACTTTTATAGACCTTGCGTCAGAACAAGGCTCATCACAAGTATAGTGAGGGGTACCACCTTATACTTATACCAGATATAAAGTAAAAGTAACTTTAAAGAAAAAAGTACCAAAAGTTGGCGGTATGTGGGTTGCTGGCAACTGGGTAAAAGGAAGCAAGAAGAGTTATACCGTATGGGTTCCTAATGGAGCAAGAAAAGGTAAAAAGCTGACGATCAGAATTAGTACAGCATTAGGAAAAGGATACGGAAACGGTCCAGAAGTGAAAAAAGTAATAAAAGTAAAATAATAAGGAAGAAGGCATTCAGGCTTAGCATAGAAATTCTAAGTTTGGATGCCTTTTTCTGGTGATAGATACATAAAAATGTCAAAGTTCTGTGAACAATTCCATTTCTCACAAATTCATAACATTTTCCATCTATAATAAATTAAAAATCAGAGAAGTATGCAAAAAAGGAGGAATTCCACAATGCGGTTATTACTTGCAGAAGATGAAAGATCATTATCAAGAGCGTTAGTTACGAGGAAGTATTAAAAACCATCAGAGATAAGAAAAATCTGATTCCAATTCTGATGCTGACAGCGAAAGCAGAGATTGACGATAAAGTAGAAGGACTGGATCTTGGAGCGAATGATTATCTCACAAAACCATTTGCGGCAAAAGAATTGTTGGCAAGAATCCGTACCATGATCAGAACGCAGACAACACAAACAGAATCAATTTTGCATGTCGGAAATATCACATTAAACAGAGCGACTTTTGAACTGACATCACCAACAGGAAGTTTTCGTCTTGCAAATAAGGAATTTCAGATGATGGAGATGTTTTTATGTAATCAGGGTCACAGTATCACGCACAAACGTCTGTTGGAAAAAATCTGGGGAGATGAAAAACAGGTACAGACGAACGTTGTATGGATGTACATTTCTTATCTTAGAAAGAAATTAGAAGCACTCCACGCAAATCTTCAGATTACAGAGGCAAGTCACGCAGAATATATTTTGGAGGTGGGAGGATGATCCGAAAACTTCGAATAAAATTTATAGCGATTTCCATGACATCAACGATCATTGTATTATTTCTGATTCTTGGATCGATCAATTTGCTGAATTATCGGGAGATGAGTCATAATGCAGATACGATCTTAGATTTCCTGAAAGAGAATGATGGAGAATTGCCAGAAAATCTCTATAAATCTCAACATAAAAAGACAAATGGAATATCACCAGAAACTTCCTTTGAGTCCCGCTATTTTTCTGTATTTTTGAGCAATAACAGACAGATATGTGAAGCGGATACCGATAATATCTCAGCGATCGATGAAGAAACAGCGATTAAATATGCACAAAAAATCAATAGAAGTAACAAGAACTGTGGATTCATTTCAAAATACAGATATATGAAAGAAAATACTTCAAACGGAGTAAAAATATATTTTCTGGATTGTACAAAATCCATGATGTCATTTCAGACTTTTCTTGTCACTAGCTTTTTTGTTTCTATTTTTGGTGTTAGCACCGTTTTTATTTTGGTGGTGTTGCTTTCAAAACGGGCAATTGAGCCAGTGGCAGAAAGCTATGAAAAACAAAAACGCTTTATCACAGATGCAGGACATGAGATCAAGACACCGCTTACGATCATTGATGCAGATACATCGATCTTAGAGATGGAATACGGAGAGAATGAATGGCTTGATGATATTCAGGTACAGACAAAGCGGCTTGCAGGTCTTACAAATGATCTGATCTATTTGTCACGGATGGAAGAAAAACAGACAAAAACAACGATGATCGAATTCCCATTTTCGGAAGTAATATCAGAAGAAGCTCAGTCATTTCAAGGACTTGCCAAGGTCAAAGGAAAAAATTTTATGGTAGATATTGAACCGATGTTGTCACTTAAAGGAGATGAAAAAACAATTCGGCAGCTAATCTCCATTTTGCTGGACAATGCGGTCAAATATTGTACCGAGCAGGGACAGATCAGACTGACAGCTGCACATAAAGGGAAAAATATTATTTTATCTATATACAATACCTCACAGCCACTGACAAAAGAAAATATTGATCATTTATTTGACCGGTTTTACAGAACGGATGAATCAAGAAATTCCAAGACCGGCGGTTATGGCATTGGCTTATCGGTCGCAAAAGCTGTGGTTGAAGCACATCATGGGAAGATTATGGCATCAAGTGAAGATGGGAACTCTCTTTTGATCACGGTTATCTTAAAGATATGAAAAACAGGAGGATTTATGACATACGAAGAGTTTTATAAAGAACAGTATCCGGTTTTATTAAAAGCAGAAGAACAATTGAAGAATCTGATCACCCAGTTTGAAACAAACGAAAATAAGAACAAGATCGCATACTGCAGCTCTAGAATCAAAAGTCCGGAAAGCATGAAGCAGAAACTCTTGAAAAAGGGGGAAGAACCAAATGCTGAAAATGCGGTTTCAAAAGTAAATGATGCAGTAGGAGTCCGTGTGATCACATCATTTGTAGATGATATTTACAAAGTATCAGATTGGATTACTTTACAGAATGATATAGAAGTGGTTAACATCAAAGATTACATTGCATATCCAAAGCCAAATGGATATCGAAGTTATCATATGATCATTCATCTGAATGACCTGAGCTTAAATGCGGAGATTCAGATCCGCACGATCGCGCTGGATTTCTGGGCAAATCTTGAACACCAGATGAAGTATAAGAAAAATATTAAGGATGAAATAATGATCCGCTCCGAATTAAAACGATGTGCGGACGAGATCGCATCGATTGACTTGTCCATGCAGACGATCAAAGATTTGATTCAAAACGATGAAAAATGTTGCAAATAGGTACATTTTTCATAAGAATTTATGAAAAAAATATTACGAAATGGTTTACATATGAAAAATGAGGTAGTAAACTAGAAGTAGTCGGTAAAAAATGGAACTAAAGGGAGGAAATATGAAGAGAAAGACTACTGGAATCCTCATTTCCTGTGTAGTAAGTATATGTTGTATGGTGGTCTTATCCATGAGTTCACATACACATGATGTATATGCTTCCTATTCAAGATATGTAACAGCCAATAACGTAGTGGTTCGTAAAAAAGCATCAAATAAGGGAAAGATCGTTGGATCATACAAGAAAGCAGCAAAGGTTCGCTGCTACAAGAAGAAAAGATCTTATACGAAGATCAAATATGGAAGATATTATCGATATATCGCAACAAGATATCTGTCAAAGAAGAAACCAGTTGTTGTAACAGCACAGAAAGCAGCGAATATAACAACAGATACATATACAAGATATGTAACGGCAAGTTCTTTGACGATCCGTAAGAAAGCGTCGACAAGTGCAGCAAAGGCAGGATCATACAAGAAAGGTACGCAGATCACCTGTTATGGAGAACGGTCTGGATGGACAACGGTAAGATATAGTGGAGTTTATTGTTATGTAAGTTCACAGTATCTATCTGAGTCAAAACCGGAAGAAGATACATGGGAAGTTTATGGAACGGCAACAGGACAAAGTGTTGTAGACTACGCAATGCAGTTTAGAGGCAATCCTTATGTATGGGGTGGAGAAAGCCTTACGAATGGAGTTGACTGTTCTGGATTCACGATGCAGGTATATAAACATTTTGGATATTCACTGCCACACAGTTCAACAGCACAGAGATATGAAGGAACAGCAGTATCATGGAATGAGAAGCAGCCAGGAGATCTGATCTGCTATCAGGTAGTGAACGGTGTAGGACATGTAGCGATCTACATTGGAGATAACCAGATCATTCATGCAGGAAGCAAAGACACAGGAATCAATGTGCGGAATGCTGATTACAGAGCTGTATGGGGTGTCAGAAGAATCGTTCAGTAGGACAAGCATTTTAATTTAATATGAGATAAGAATAAAACAGCCGTATCGATCATGATACGGCTGTTTTTCTATACTTATAAAACGGCATATTTCAGGATGAATAATACTGCAAGTACGTACATTAAAGGAGTGATTTTCTTTGCTTTACCACAAGCTACATTCAAGATCACATAGGAGATGATTCCGATAGAGATTCCCTCAGAGATACTGTAGAATAATGGCATTGCAATGATGCAAAGGTAAGCAGGTACGGCTTCTGTCATATTGTCATCTGTAAATTTGATATCAGAGATTGCTCCAAACATTAAGAATCCAACCATGATCAGCGCAGGGGCTGTCGCAAATGATGGGATTGCTGTAAAGAGCGGTGCAAATAATGTTGAGATCAGGAATAAGAATCCTGAAACAACAGCTGTTAAACCAGTACGTCCACCAGCAGCAACACCAGAAGAAGATTCAACGAATGTTGTAACAGTAGAAGTACCAAGAACCGCACCAGCGGTTGTAGCAACGGCGTCTGCCATTAATGCAGGTTTGATTCCAGGAAGTTTTCCTTCCTCATCAAGCATTCCGGCTTTTGTGCTGACACCGACTAAAGTTCCGAGTGTGTCAAACAGATCGACAAATAAGAAAGATAATACAACGGCGATAAAATTAAAGATTCCGACTTTGCCCAAGTCATACTGGAAACATTTACCGAAAGTCTCTCCTAATTTTGAAAAATCTGTCATTGCAAATGTAGGGAACAGGCTGTAATAACCGGTTTTGAAATCAGGAACATAGATTCCTGTTATCTGGCAGAGCATTCCGATCACCCATGTAGCAAGGATTCCGATCAGGATGGATCCAGGTACTTTTTTAATATAAAGAATGACTGTGATCAATAATCCAACAACTGCAAGTAAAGAACAGATTCCAGCAGTATGGAAATCCTTTGTAAAGTTTGTGATAGATACCAATGTAGAGTCATTTCCAATAACAAGTTTTGCGTTCTGAAGACCGATAAAGGCAATAAAGATACCGATTCCGACAGAAACTCCCTTCTTAAGATTCAAAGGGATCGCATCAAAGATCGCTTCACGAACATTGGTCAAAGATAATACGATGAAGATGATACCTTCAACGAATACAGCAAGTAAAGCAACCTGCCAGTGATAACCCATCACACCAACAACGGTATAGGCAAGATAAGCATTTAATCCCATACCAGCGGAAAGTACGAATGGAAGGTTCGCAGTAAGTCCCATGCATAAAGTTCCGATAAAGGAAGCGATACATGTAGCTAATAAGACAGCAGTAGGGTCCATACCAGCTGCAGAAAGCACACTTGGGTTTACCGCAAGGATGTAAGCCATTGTCATAAATGTAGTAATACCAGCAATGACTTCAGTTTTTACGGAGGTATGATTCTCCTTTAATTTAAATAAGTTTTCCAACATAGTTTTTTTTCGTATGTAAAAACATACGTTCCTCTCTTTCTTTATTGAAAATCTATAAAAAAGTAACAAACATCATTATATTATAGGCAAAAATGAAAAGCAAGGCGGGAAAATCTGACAAAAATAAAAGGAAACCATCTGGGGTGTCATGGTTTCCTTTTTGAAAAGAGAGGATTAAAAATATATATGAAAAAACTATACCTGTAGGATGTTTCCTGAAATTCTTTTATTGTCTTATCTTTTAGGTCTTTCCTTGAGGTATGGTTATAGTATAATCATTTCCATTTCGAGATTCAATATACAGAATATAAACAAATATAAACGATTTATAAATTGTCATTAAGAAATTCTTACGAATTGGTAAGAAAATCCAAAGTTAATACAGTTAAAAAAACTTCACAAAATGATTCCGATTTCACTGATTTTCTTATATAATAATAATAAAGTCTAAAGGAGGAATTATTTTTATGCCAAAAAGAACAGATATTAACAAAGTGTTGATCATTGGCTCTGGTCCGATCATCATCGGTCAGGCATGCGAATTCGACTATTCGGGGACACAGGCGTGTAAGGCGCTTCGTAAACTTGGATATGAGATCGTATTGGTCAATTCCAATCCAGCAACGATCATGACAGATCCAGAGACAGCTGACGAAACTTACATTGAACCACTGAACGCAGAACGTTTAGAGGAGATTATTGCAAAGGAACGTCCAGATGCTTTACTTCCAAACTTAGGTGGGCAGTCCGGATTAAATTTATGCGAAGAGTTATATAAAAAGGGTATTTTAGATAAGTATAATGTCAAAGTAATTGGTGTACAGGTAGATAGTATTGAACGTGGAGAAGACCGTATCGAGTTTAAGAAGACAATGGACGAACTTGGAATCGAGATGGCTCGAAGCGAGGTTGCTTACAGCGTAGAAGATGGGTTGAAGATCGCTGATAAGCTTGGTTATCCAGTGGTACTTCGTCCAGCTTATACAATGGGTGGAGCCGGTGGAGGACTGGTATATAACAAAGAAGAATTAAAGACCGTTATGGCAAGAGGACTTCAGGCAAGTTTAGTTGGACAGGTACTTGTAGAAGAATCCATTCTTGGATGGGAAGAATTAGAATTAGAAGTTGTCCGTGATGCAGAAGGAAATATGATCACAGTCTGCTTCATTGAGAATATCGATCCATTAGGAGTGCATACAGGAGACTCCTTCTGTTCCGCACCGATGCTCACGATCTCTGAAGAATGTCAGCAGAGATTACAGGAACAGGCATACAAGATCGTAGATTCTGTACAGGTGATCGGTGGAACAAACGTACAGTTTGCTCATGATCCAGTGACAGACCGTATTATTGTTATCGAGATCAATCCAAGAACGTCAAGATCCTCAGCATTAGCATCCAAAGCGACAGGATTCCCGATCGCTTTAGTTTCTGCAATGCTTGCAGCAGGTTTAACATTAAAAGATATTCCATGTGGAAAATACGGAACATTAGATAAATATGTACCAGACGGTGACTATGTCGTTATCAAGTTTGCACGTTGGGCATTTGAGAAATTCAAAGGTGTCGAAGACAAACTTGGAACACAGATGCGTGCTGTTGGTGAAGTTATGAGTATCGGTAAGACATACAAAGAAGCATTCCAGAAAGCGATCCGAAGCTTAGAGACAGGACGCTACGGACTTGGACATGCGAACAACTTTGATACTTTAACAAAAGAAGAATTATTAAAGAAATTAGTGACACCATCAAGCGAACGTCATTTCATCATGTACGAAGCATTAAGAAAAGGTGCAACTGTCGATGAGATCTTTGAACTGACAAAAGTAAAAACATACTTTATCGAGCAGATGAAAGAGTTAGTTGAGGAAGAAGAAAAGCTTCTTGCATGCAAAGGAAACATGCCATCCGATGAAATGTTAACATTAGCGAAGAAAGATGGTTTCTCTGACAAATATTTAAGTCAGTTATTAGAGATTCCAGAAGAAGATATCAGAAATAAACGTATTTCAATCGGTGTCGAAGAAGCATGGGAAGGGGTTCATGTAAGCGGAACGCCAGATAGTGCATATTATTATTCAACATACAATGCAGAAGACAAGAACCCAGTATCCACAGATAAACAAAAGATCATGATCTTAGGTGGAGGTCCAAACCGTATTGGACAGGGTATCGAATTTGATTACTGCTGTGTACATGCATCTCAGGCATTGAAGAAAATGGGATTCGAGACGATCATCGTAAACTGTAACCCAGAGACAGTATCTACAGATTACGATACATCCGATAAATTATATTTCGAACCATTAACAGTGGAAGATGTATTAAGTATTTATAATAAAGAAAAACCATTAGGAGTGATCGCTCAGTTTGGTGGACAGACACCACTGAATATTGCTGCCGAACTTGAGAAAAATGGTGTGAAGATTCTTGGAACATCTCCATCTGTCATTGACCTTGCAGAAGACCGTGATCTGTTCCGTGAAATGATGGATAAATTAGAGATTCCAATGCCAGAATCAGGAATGGCAACAACAGTAGAAGAAGCATTAGAGATCGCAGGAAAGATCGGATATCCAGTGATGGTAAGACCTTCCTACGTTCTTGGTGGACGTGGAATGGAAGTTGTCTATGATGACGAAAGCATGGCAGGATATATGAAAGCAGCCGTTGGTGTAACACCAGACCGCCCAATCCTGATCGACCGTTTCTTAAATCATGCGATGGAATGTGAAGCAGATGCGATCAGTGACGGAACACACGCATTTGTACCAGCAGTGATGGAACATATCGAACTTGCAGGAGTTCATTCAGGAGACTCCGCTTGTATTCTTCCATCTGTTCATATTTCAGAAGAAAACCTGGAAACGATCAAAGAATACACAAGAAAGATCGCAGAAGAAATGCATGTCAAAGGACTAATGAATATGCAGTATGCGATCGAAGATGATAAAGTTTATGTATTAGAAGCAAACCCACGTGCATCTCGTACAGTACCTTTGGTATCCAAAGTATGTAACGTGAGAATGGTTCCACTGGCAACACAGATCATCACATCTGAATTAACAGGAAAACCATCACCAGTACCAGAATTAAAAGAACAGGCAATTCCATATTATGGAGTCAAAGAAGCAGCCTTCCCATTCAATATGTTCCAAGAAGTAGACCCAGTTCTAGGACCAGAAATGCGTTCTACAGGAGAAGTTCTTGGATTATCCAAATCCTATGGAGAAGCTTTCTACAAAGCACAGGAAGGTGTTGGAGCGAAACTTCCATTAGGAGGAACGGTACTGATTTCTGTAAATCGCAAGGATAAAGAAGAAGTTGTAGAAGTAGCAAAAGCATTCGCAGACGACGGATTCAAGATCCTTGCAACAGAAAACACATGTAAACTGATCAAAGAAGCTGGAATTGAAGCTGAGAAAGTCAATAAATTAAGCGAAGGAAGACCAAACATCCTTGACCTTATCACAAATGGTAATATCGATATTATTGTAAACTCTCCAGTTGGAAAAGACAGCGTGAACGATGATAGTTACCTAAGAAAAGGTGCGATCAAAGCGAAGATTCCATATTATACAACGATCGCAGCAGCCAAAGCAGCAGCTGAAGGAATCGCTTATGTAAAAGCACATCAGGATCAGAATGAAGAAGTGAATTCATTACAGGGATTACATGCACAGATTTCTGATAAGTTGTAATTTGTGTGTTGGCCAACTGTAGTCTTTCAGTATATGATAAAAAATAAATAAACGATTGGAAGAGCAGCTAGAGAATTTTGCTCACGTTTTTTGCAGATCGCTGATCCGCCGGCTTTCCTTGTGCAACTCGCCTTCAAGGGTGTTTAAATCAGAACTCTATGAGGCTCAGACAGCACACCAAGCCGGCTGCGAATCCGCAAAAAACGTGGCAAAATTCTAATGCTACTCTTCCGATCGTTTATTTATTTTTTATCATATACCTGAAGGCTAAAGTGTGGACAATTACAAGATTGGAAAACTTAGGTGGGGTGTATGTTAAACGTTATTGGTTTTCGTAAGTTTCTTTTATCTTCCGTCAACGAATTCAAAACTTATCAGTCAATACCGTTTAACATACACACTGTGTAGTGATTTGAATAGCGTTCCGTTGTATGAGTCAGAAAGAAAATAAGAAAAAATATTTATAAGAATACAGGGTGACAACATGAGCACTTTTTGAATGCATTTTTTACAAATTCGCAGCGCCCTGTGGTTGATTGTCTGACCGTAGCTGCGGGCATTTTGGCTCGCAGCCAGGAAGTTATCAAAGGAACAGGCGCGGATCAGCGATTTGTAAAAAACGCTTTCAAAAATGCGGAGTGTCACCCTGTATTCTTATAAATATTTTTTCTTATTTTCTTTCTGACTCATACATGCAACACTATCCACAAATCAGAGATTTCGATAACGATTCATCGCTGCCATAACTTCCTGCTTCCGAGGCATTGCCAGATTACTTTTCACATACTTACTATCCAAGAGTGCAGAAAGTCCTTTTGTTTCAATCATCTGCATTAATTCATCTGCAACTGCACAAAGATCTTTCTTCCCATCCATCAAATGAAGTTTCGCATACAACAAAGCATAACCAAGAGCTGCTGTCTGTTCAGTATCAGCAATCTGCTCCACATATCTTAGATCAACTGTATCCTTGTTAATCGAAAAAGCATCTTTTCCAAGTGTTTTCATCTTGATCTTGCGTTCTTTCTTCAGATGATTTCCAGCTTTGAAACAACGGTCAAAACAAGGATCTGGATGTTTCTTCTCAGGCAGTGAAACCATAGGGAAATCTTTTGCTGCGTCTTTGGCGGCTGTAGTGATATCTTTTGGTATATACTGATCCATCTGAATGATATGATCTGCCGGATGGAAATAAGATCCACAGCTTCCAGCAACGATGATCGAAGAAATACCATATCTTTCGTACAATTCACGAATCCGTTCGATAAAAGGAGTGATTGGTTCCTGATCACGAAGAACTACACGCTGCATCAGTTCATCACGGATCATAAAGTTGGTGGCACTCGTATCCTCGTCAATTAAGAATAAAGAAGAATCCGTTTCCATGGCTTCAACTACATTTGCAGCCTGTGAGGTGCTTCCACTGGCATCTTCTGTGTCAAAAGAAACCGTATTTTTGCCATTTGGCAGGTTATTAATGAACATAGAAATATCTGTATTTGTAATACTTCTTCCATCTTCTGCACGAATCTTCATGGCAGTTGGATCAGTAATGACAAATTCACGACCATCCCCTTTGACATGATCGTAAACACCAAGTTCCAATGCCTTTAATAACGTTGATTTTCCATGATATCCACCGCCAACGATCAGGGTGATTCCTTTTGGAATTCCCATACCTGTGATCGTCCCATGGTGTGGAAGATCAAAAGATACCCGGTAAGTATCTGGTGACTGGAATTTCACACAGTTTCTTAAAGGTTTCTGTGAGATACCACTTTTTCTAGGCAAAACAGAGCCATCTGCAATAAATGCGACAAGTCCCATAGAAGACAGATTTTTACGGATTGTATGTTGATCTTCGGATAAATAAATTACTGATTCCAACATTTTTTGATCAATATTTTTATAAAACAAAGAAGATGAAACACAATCTGGCAACAGTCCAAACAACATTTTATCCAATTCTCTCGCATTTACAGTTCGTCCATTTGCAGGGAAACCAGCTTCAAAATGAACAGAGATGTCACCGTTGGAAGGATTGATCGTACATGCAGTTCGTTCTAGTACCTGTTGTCCACATTTACTGACAGAAAATAAACCGCTTTTTCCAGAACCTTTGGCACGAAAAGAGATCTTAGATAAAGTTTGATAAAATAATCGTGTCAAATGATCACAGAGTGCAACCTGTTTATATTTTGTATCATAAAAAGAAGCAGGAAATCCAGCTGATCTTCCTTTCACATGGATACTTAATTTTGATGGAGATGCAAAAGGATCGCCTTGTACATGATCAATGGAAAGAAAATAAGTTCCAAAATCATAAGTACCTTGCGTATTTTTATATGCAGGATATCCTTTACGGTCAATATTTTTTAATAGTGATTTTAAATTCGATGACGATTTCATAAATAGTTCCTCCTAATCCTAAAATCCATGATAACAGTCAGTGCGATTTTTGTAAACCAGATGAAATCAAAGGAAATCCGTGGTATCATAGAAAGATGATCAACAAGGAAGGCGGAATAGAGACGATGGATCTTAATAAATTAAAAGAGATACAGGCTGTTGTTTTTGATATGGACGGGCTGATGTTTGACAGTGAACGCTATGTACAGAAGTCATGGGATATTGTAGGAGAACGTCTGGGATATGGACCTCTGGGGCATAATATTGTCAATACATTGGGAACAAACCTTACAAATCGTAAGAAATATTTCTTAGAACATTACGGAAATGATTTTCCATTTGATAAATTTTTGGATGGATACAGAGATGCATATTATGAATTGGTTGAAGACGGTGTGCCAGCCAAGAAAGGTCTTCATGAGATTTTGAAAGTCCTCAGAGAAAAAGGACTAAAGATCGGAGTTGCAACATCTTCCAGTGAAGAACACGCCGTAAGTAATCTGAAACGAGAAGGGATTTTTGACTACTTTGATTCCGTGATCACAGGAAATATGATCGAACACGGAAAGCCAAAGCCAGATATTTATATCGAAGCATGCAGACAATTAAAAGTCGATCCATCAAAAGCGATCGCATTAGAAGATGCAATCAATGGAATCCGTTCCGCACATGGAGCAGGCATGAATCCAGTGATGATCCCAGATATCGTGCAGGATACAAGTAAAGTCGATGATATATTATTTGGAAAATGTGAATCTTTGCTGGAATTTGCAGAGATTTTACAGGGCGTAACATTGGATATAGAAGAAACACAAAAATAAGGAGAGAATATATGGCAAAGAAGAAAAGCGCAGGGTGCGAATATTGTAGTAATTATGTGTATGATGAAGATTATGAATATTATGTATGTGATATTAATTTAGATGAAGATGAGATGGCAAGATTTATGAGCTATAGCGATTGGGATTGCCCTTATTTCCAGATGGACGATGAATATGCGATCGTTAGGAAACAAAATTAAAAGGTAAGAAATAATTGACAATAAATGGAAATCTGTTAAAATATAAATGAAGCAATTTACATAATTTGTAATATAAGGAGAAAATATGGGGAATAAAGACATTACAGATTTCAATGAAGCGCAATTAAGAAAGAGAGCAGCAAGTAAGGAAGAATTAAATATTTGTTTGACCAATAATTATGCATTTCAAAAGATATTTAAGAATGAAGAGATAGTAAAAGGATTTTTAATAGCATTGTTGCATTTAAAGGAAACAGATATTGAAGAGTTGGAGGTTACGGATCCTTTTGTGGAAGGTGAAGTAAAAGAAGAAAAAGAGGGAATACTAGATGTCAAATTAATCTTAAATGGTGGCAAAAAGATTAATATCGAGATGCAAAATACGTATCAGGAAGATTGGGCAGAGAGAAGTTTATTTTATAATTGTCGGATGTTTACAGAGGGATTAAAAAAGGGAGAATCTTATTATGAATTACCTCCATGTATTCATGTAGGAATTCTTGATTTTAATTATTTAAAAAGTCCTGGATTTTATCATAGAATTTTATTAAAAGATGATACAACAGGTGAATTGTATAGTAGTAAATTTCAATTTCATGTGATAGAATTAAGTAAAATAGCAACGACAAAAGGAAAAGCAAGAAAACAAGATCTTTATAAATGGGCTAAATTAATTTCAGCAAGTACTTGGGAAGAAATCAGAGAAGAATCTGAAGGAAATCATTACATGGAAAAGGTGAGGGATGAAATGATTAAGATGAG
>OGYI01000632.1_pt1 | contig 42760 bp, 23 predicted proteins | sample 1576521 | NCBI WGS metagenome assembly OGYI01 (sample SAMEA3541484, study PRJEB24748) | human gut metagenome | biome: human gut; feature: human-associated habitat; material: faeces | place: China | collected 2012
TCCCACAAATTGTGACGCACATCTTGCAGAAAGCCTTTTTCAAACACGCTCTAGCATTAAAAAACCCGGACTGCAAGGCAATCCGGGTAAAGGACAATCATCTTTATTTGTTCGGCATGATCCAGAATTTCATGGTCGGGTAGCTGAGAACTACCTGAACCAGAATGTTCAGAACATTTGCGAGTGTAGGTGCAAGTGCTTCGGAAATACCGATGTTTACGAAAAAGCTCTGGCTGTAAGCCGGAAGTGCTGCGGATACAAGCACCAGCACAACTGCAAGTACAATGTATTTCGGTACAGCCTTCTCAAACGCTGCATTGGATTTGAAAACCAGATTCTTCTGTACAAAGAAGTTTACGGTCTGAGCTGCTGCAGTTGCAACCAAAAAGCTTAAAAATCCACATAAACCAAGATTGGACTCAATATTGTCTGCGTAGTTGAACACCAGGAACTTAAATGGTGTATTTGCAAAGCTTTTGAAAATAAAACCGGTGCACAGCCACATGATAATGAAGTTTGTAATAGTTGCGCAGTTGGATAATACGTTAAATTTAATAAACTCCCAGATGTTTGGGTGATCTTCGATTAACTGTTTGATTTTTCCCATAATGATACTCCTCCTATTTCTGCTCTTCCAGATCTTTCTCATACTGCTTGTTCAGCTTCTGGTTTCTGAAAAATCCGCTGATTACTTTTCCAAGTCCGCTGAAATGACCGTTTACAACCTTTAGAAGTCCCTCTACCATTTCCATGGAAACCATACCGCCTGTCATCTTGGCGATTGCACGGAATGGCATGTTGTACTGGAACAGGGTGTTCAGATCCGGAATTCCCGCTGCCTCGCTCTTTTTCAACTTTTCACCCAGCTTCTTACAGATGAAGCGGGCAATTCCACTCTTTGCGTAATACATCTGGCAAAGGGCATCGTTCATGCCAAGCTCGCCGCTCCAGCTTCCGTCCGGAATGGAATGTCCCAGGATCGTCTCGTACTCCTCATTTCCGATCTGCTGGATTTTTCCCTCCACGTAAGAAGAAACGCGGTTAGTATAGTATGGCATTACCTCAGTGGTTCCGATAATGGCAAGAGAATCCTGAAGACGGATATCCGCACAGCTTGCACCGATCATAATGCTGTAAACGCCGCCTTCTACTTCCCATTTATTTGTCTTCATATTCCAGTAACGGAATGTCTTGTCGTCGAACTTAATGGTAACGGTTTTCTCCTCGCCTGCCTTTAAGAACACCTTGGAAAAGCTTTTCAGCTCCTTGACCGGGCGGAAAACTTTTGCTCCCGGAAGTCCTACATAAAGCTGGGCAATCTCTGCACCATCATACTTTCCGGTGTTGCGAAGGGTAAACGTCGCCCCATCCGGCTTCACCTGAAGATTGTCATATTCAAATGTAGTGTAGGAAAGACCATATCCAAATGGATAGTTTACCGGCACACCTGCGGTGTCGAAGTAGCGGTATCCTACGTAAATTCCCTCTCTGTACTCAGAGTTCCGCTCCTGTGACGGATAGTAATTGTAAGAAGGAGTATCCTCATATTTCTTAATGTAAGTTTCAGCAAGCTTTCCGGATGGGTTGACTTTACCGGAAAGAATATCAAGCACCGCACCTGCACCTGCCTGACCCATGAGTGCGGTGTGAAGCAGGGCTTTGAAATGATGGTGCCATGGCATTTCAATAACAGAACCTGCACTGATGATACCAATCATGTTTGCGTTGGCTTTTGCCAGCTCCTGGATCAGGTTGATCTGGTTCTGCGGAATGCGGAAATGCTTGCGGTCAAGACCTTCTGTCTCGCTTTTCTCGTTCAATCCGAAGAAAAACAGAACCACATCAGAACGGCGGGCAAGATCTACGGCCTCTTTTTTCATAGCTTCGTCTTCCTTGCCATCGCGCTGATAACCGCGTACAATTCCAGTCACAGAGATTCCGCTGGTCTCCAGCATGTCCTTGATGGAATCTACTTTTGTGGAATTTACCATGGAAGAACCTGCGCCCTGGTATCTTGGGTCAAAAGCGAAGTCACCGATTATGGCTGCCTGAACCTTCGCTCCAACCGGAAGGATTCCGTCCTCATTTTTCAGAAGAACTGCACTGTTCTCGCAGGCAAGACGTGCCAGCTTGTGGTGCTCCTCATGAAGGGCTTTCTTGTCCGCCACTTTTTTATAATGCTTTGCATTCTCGGTGGTAGTAAGTACCAGATCAAGAAGCTCGTCTACGCGCTCGTCGATGTCCTTCTCACTGATCTTGCCGCTTTCTACGCTGGCAAGAAGCTCTCTTGCCGCATCAAGTCCCGGAGTCGGCATTTCCAGAGTGGAACCGTTCTTTACACCGAGAGAATGGTCGTTAGAAGCGCCCCAGTCAGTGATAACAGAGCCTTCGAAGCCCCACTCGTCACGGAGAATGTCTTTCAGCAGATGCTCGTTTTCGTTGGCGTAAACACCGTTTACCTCGTTATAGCTGCTCATAACCGTTTTCGCGCCACCCTCTTTGATGGCAATCTCAAAACCGGTGAGGTAGATTTCACGGAGAGTTCTCTCATCTACCACCGCATTCATTGCCATACGGCGAAGTTCCTGGCTGTTTACAGCGAAATGTTTTGCACAGGCTGCTGCTCCTGTGCTCTGCACACCGCGGATAAAAGCAGCTGCCATTTTTCCGGAAAGATAGGGATCCTCGGAAAAATACTCGAAGTTACGTCCACAGAGAGGATTTCTCTTAATGTTCAGTCCAGGTCCAAGAAGAACGTTTACGTCTTCTTCCATGGATTCTTCACCAAGGGCAACGCCTACCCTCTGCTCCAGCTCTTCATCCCAGCTGTTTGCCATAGCTGCCGCTGTAGGAAAACAGGTTGCCGGTACTGCTGGATTGATTCCCAGATGATCTCCTGCTCCTGCCTGTTTACGCACACCATTCGGTCCGTCTGAACAGAAAATCGCCGGGATATCCAGACGCGGGAAATCTCTTGTCTGCCACTCGCTTTTTCCGCTGAGGAATGCGGCTTTTTCCTTCAGGGTCATGTTATCTATGATATTCTGATATTTCATGCTTGTGATCGCTCCCTTCTATGTTGCCATAAATATAACATAACCCCGTCTGTAAAAGACGGGGTTATCACAAACTGTCAATATATTGCACAAGATGCATTAAAAAACCATTTATTTTTATCCCAGCACTTTCTGCAGCGTTTTCTCCAGCACCTGCAGATTCACAGGCTTGGAAAGATGTCCGTTCATACCGCTTGCCAGGGAACGTTTCACATCCTCGTCGAAAGCGTTGGCGCTCATTGCGTAAATCGGAATCTTTTTGCAATCCTCACGATCCAGGTTCCGGATGGTCCGGGTTGCTTCCAGTCCGTCCATTTCCGGCATCATAATATCCATAAAGATCATATCGTAATATCCGGGAACGGATTCTTCCATGCGCCGCACAGCTTCTTTTCCGTTAACTGCCTGCTCGGTTTTAATTCCGTAATTTTCAAGAATCGTACAGATAATTTCCATATTCAGCTCATTATCCTCAACCACCAGGATTCTTTTTCCCGGGAAGCTGATCTCCTCCGGCTGGCTGGTGACCGTAGTCTTCTCTCCGCTTACCGGCTGAAGTTTCACGTTAAAGCTGAAGCTGCTTCCCTTACCAGGCTCACTTTCCAACTTAATATCGGAATCCATCATCCGCACAATTCTTCTGCTGATGGCAAGACCAAGACCAGTGCCCTGTTTTCTTGCATTTTCAGAATTATCCGCCTGCTCAAACTGCCGGAAAATAAGCTGCTGTTTCTCAGGTGCAATTCCAATTCCATCATCCCTGACCTGAAAATACAGATTGGAAAAGCCTTTCTCTTCTTCTGTCTCGCGAACGGTCAGCCACACATGTCCATCTGGTCTGGAATACTTCAGCGCATTTCCCAGAAGATTTACCAGAACCTGGTTCAGCCGCAGGGAATCTGCCATAAACCAATGGTTTTTCAGCTGGATATCTGCTATATACTGAATGTTATTTTCGTTCAGCTTCGCTTCCAGCAAAGGACGAAGTCCCTGTATCATCTCCATGAGATTGCATTTTTCTTCGATCAGCCTCATCTTTCCGCTCTCAATCTTGGACATATCCAGAATATCGTTGATAAGTCCAAGCAGATATTCCGAGGAGTACTCGATTTTTCTCAGACAGTCGATCCGCCGCTCCTCAGTCTGTCCATCTTTCAATGCAATCTCCGTCATACCTATAATACCGTTCATAGGAGTACGGATCTCATGAGACATACGGGCCAGGAAATCCGATTTCGCCTTGGCAGAAAGATCGTGACGCTCCAGATTCAACCGGTTTTGAATAATTGCGCTGATTTCTTCCAGACACTTACACTCTTCTTTTTTCTCCAGAACATCCTGGTCAATGTCCCGGAATACAATACTTCCGGAATACTGTCCGTTATCTGTCATATGGAATACAATATCGTTTCTGCCTGAAGCAAAAGGCTGAATCAGCGGCTCTTTCCATATGCTTTCCCCGGAAGTCAGAAGCTGCTGCATTTCCTGTGTCTCCACAAAGTGCTGGTATTGCTTCTCAGAACAGTGGACCATACCGTCCCAGCCATCCTTTTTCTCCCAGGTTTTCCAGCAGTACAGCAGGTTATTTACCATATATTCCCCGTTGAAATGGGTGATCACAATGTCTGTCAGATGGTATTTCTCCTGCAGCTTCAACGCCAGAATATCCAGAACCACAGAAGTATCACCATCTCTGTCAAACAGGTTCAGAGCTATAGAGGAAAGTGTCATTTCCTTCAGACGTTCCAGAGAAGCCACCTCCGCAAATGCCACATCAACCGCACAGGCTTTTTCCACCGTTGAAAGCTCCTCATAGAACATGATTTCCTGCTTTCCATGACGTGCAGCTGTAAGAGCAGTCTTCGTCTGTTCAAGTGCCTCAGACAGCGAATTTCTGCTGCCTGTAACTGCGATTCCACATTTCAGGGAAAGGGACAGATGCTTCTCATCTGTAAGCGCCCCAAACTCCTTTTCCAGTCCCTGCACACTTCTCACGATCGGTCCGGTCGTACATACCGGCAGCCATACCAGCATCTGGTCTGCACCAGCCCTGATATAAATACCACCGTTTAAACCGTCCTCCTGGAAGCGCTTCGCCAGCAGACCTGCAAACTGCTCCAGAATAATATCTCCGAAGATCAGGCCATAGCGCTCATCGATTTTGGAAAACTGCTGGATTTCCAGAAGTACCAGTACTCCTTCCGGGTCATCCCGACACAGTGTTTCCACAACTTCCAGTCCGCTTCCAAGGCGGTAAAAAGAGGTAATGGAGTCATAAATCTGCTTTCTTTTCTGCGCCTGCTCCAGAAGCTTGTGCTGATGCACATTGTGAATACAGCCAACGACCCTGCTGCGCTCTTTATTCTCATCAAAAGTAATGCTTCCGGATAGATTTACCCACTGAAATTCTCCATTGGCATGCTGCAGACGAAAGTCAACATCCAGAACGCCGTCTGAGCTTTTTACTGCGTTCACCAGCTTTGCCTTATCTGCCGGATGGATACTGTCATTATCAAGAAATTCCGGATGCTTTCCGCAGTCCCATACACCGTCATTGCCTTTACTGTTAACTATTTCCAGCAGTTTTTCCTTACATTTGTAGGTAAAAAAGGCATCCTGGGAACTTTCTACCGCAATCCGATAGCGCTCCTTTTCCTCCAGAAGCTGATTCTCTGTCTGCATCTGGGTATCCGTCAGATTCTCTATCACTTTATGGAGCTCATCAAGCTCCTGAATACCTGACTCCTGAAAACCGTGAATTCCCTTCACTCCGCCTCGTACACTCTCCACCAGATGGTAAACCGGTTCCGTCGCATACTGGACAAGAAAATAAACCAGAATAACCGCCATCAGGGCACTTCCCAGAATCGCTCCCAGAATTCTCTCATAAACATCGGAAATCAATCCATACACAGAATCCTCTGTAACAAAACCGCACAATGCCCACTGGGTATCTTCATACGGCACATTTCTGCTGTACAGCTCCAGATTGCTCACAAATCCGTAAATCTTCTGTTTCCCAACAGTGGCTCCTTGTGCCAGCCGCAGAGCACCCTGCTCCAGCTCCTCCAGAACAAAGTCTCTTCCATCCCGGGAGACCGCATCATACAGCGCACCCTCACCGGCAATTCCCTCATAATTTCCATTTCCATGGTCTACCACAAGGGCAAATCCTGCATTCAGATTAGAATCCAGATCTTTTACCGGAAAATATTTGGCAAGATCATTCACTCCCACTTCAATGCCAAGTACACCGTAAACTATTTTATCATAAACAAGAGGTACCGAATATGTGATCATCTTATGGTTATCCATATAGAAATCTTCCAGAATAAACGGCTTCGACCAGTAGCCCAGGTTTTCCATACTGGTGTGGGAATCAACGTAATTTTCTGCTGTTATATATGGCTGGTAAAAAAAGTCATCGGCATCTCTTTTCCCATTGCCCTGGAAGCGGAAATCTGTATGCCAGGAAGTATCCAGTGAAATGGACATGTTCTGTGACAGCACCTTACTTCCACGCTCCATCAACAGATCCGTGTGGGAAGCCGTTTTGGTCTGGGGATCTGAATCTCTCACCCAGAAGCCTTTGTATTCCCCTTCCGAATCTGTGTCGCCGTCATTTCCCAGAACCAGAAAAATTCCAGAAGTGGAATTGTACTGCAAAACCTCCACCATATCATAGAAAACCGTTTCCAGATATTCCTCCTGGACTTTCCCTGAGCCCATGAAACCCTGCATATCCATCTGATGATCGCTCAATACCTTTGTCAGCGCAGAGGACAGACTGTCACTTTCCTTGTACACGCTGCTCCACTGCTCGATCATATCGTTCTCCAGAACCACCTTACGGTTCTCCACCGTATGACTGTCCAGACCGATAACCGCATTCTCCATGTTTGAGCGGATTCCGCTGAAAATCAATGTCAGGAATGGGACTGCACCCTGTACAAACACAATGATCAGTATAGGAATCAGAAATATATTCCAAAGAGATTTCTTTTTCTTCACAGTCCTCCGCACCTCCTTATGTCCAGAATCTGTCTAAAAAAACACTTTGAATGTTTTTTCAAATACACTCCAGGCTATGGCAGAATTCTGTATACCAGCTCTGGAAATTCTCATCTGTCAGATACTGTGCAAGAGCCTCTTCCCGGCTCTCTCCGTCTGCGATTGCAGCGTCCATGGCATCTTTATCAGCCTTTGCCTTGTCAGCCAGAGAATAATCCAGGATCTTACGGGCACTGTAGCTATTGTCAAAGGCTCCAATTGTATAGAAACTTGTTTTATCAAAGTCTTCCATTTCCGTTGTAAAACAATCGTAAACCTTCTGGTTGACTTCTATATTATTCTCTTTAATAACGGAATCCAGTGCGTCTACGCTGTTGGCTTCTTTCAGAACCGGCATATAGGAGGATTCGCATACAAAGCGCAGGTTCTGGTTCTTCTGTGTGAACCATTTCAGGAATACACTTGCAGCATACTCATGTTCCTCATCAGACTTGGTCACTGCCATTCCGGCACCTTGCTGAACTTTTATGTTCTCGCCGCCCTCCATAACCGGAGAATCACATACGATGTAATCAATCGGATAGCTTTCATTCTCTTTTTCCACGGTATCCGGGAAGTATACAGCGGAAGATGTGGAGCCTGTATATGCAAGAATATCTCCAGTCTTCACATCATCGGAACGGAATTTTCCAAGAGATGCGAAATAGCCCTTCATATATGGTACATAGTAATTATCCCAAAGGCGGCGGATCAAATCTTCATCTGTGTTTAAGGTCATTTTTCCATCTTTCACCTGGAAAATTTCCTTTCCCATCTGCTTCATGCCAATGATAAAATAGTTGGACATGGAGTCTCTGCCGTAGAATGCTTTTCCATCGTCCGGCACATCCGGGGTCTGCTCATCCGTCCACTCATAGTAGCGCTGTGCAACCTCTGTAATACCTTCTGTAGTGGCAAGTTCCTCCACTGTAGTTCCAGTGGCTTCTGCAAAAGGCTCCCAGTCAGTCTTATTGATCATGGTGATCTCTGTGGATTTGGCAACCGGGAAAAGATATAAAGCGCCATCCTGGTTAAAATAGCCCTCCTGGATGTAGGAATCTACATACCTGGACAGCTCATCTTCTGTAAAATACACGGAAAGGTCTGCCAGCTTATCCTGCTGCTGTACTGCGTAAGCAGTATCAGAATAGGAAGAAAAAATATCCGGCAGTTCTTCTGCTCCTACTTCTCCGTTCAAAGAGCTGTTGACTGCTTCCTCAAGGTCGGATACGGAACCCTGACTGTAGCTCTCCACGTAGATACCCTCCTCTTTTCCAACGGAGACATTAAATTCCTTTACAAGGGTGTCAAACATTGCCTGTTGGGCACCGTTGTAATAATGCCAGATCGTCAGGGACACCGGGTGATCCGAATCCAGCTTTACAGATTTACCGCTTCCGTCCTTGCTGCTTCCACAGCCAGCTAAAGATGCGGTCATTATTGCGATTAACATCATTGCCACACATTTTTTCTTCATACTCTTTTACTCCCTCACGGCACCTGATACCGCAGCTTAACTCAATATATACTTCTGTCTGCAACACTGTCCAAAGACCTGCTGCCATGGCAGACCAGAGCGTGTTTGAAATCCCAAATCTTCAAAACAAAAAGCCCCTGCAACAGGTAAAATGCATCGCTGACTTCTACGGGATACAATATCCTTTCCGGCGTTTTTACATGTCACATGGGTAAATTTATAACACATAGGCTTATTATAGGAAATGTGAGAAAAAGAATCAATAAATATTCATGAAAAAGGACAGAAAATATTTCATTCCTGTCCTTTCAAAATATACGTTATTTCACAGTCACCTTACACTTAACTGTTTTCTTCCCTGCTTTCACCATAATTACGGCTGTTCCTTTTTTCTTTGCAGTAATTCTGCCCTTGGAATCTACCTTTACCACCTTGGAGGAGCTGGATTTGTAGGTGATTTTTTCTTTGCTTGTTACTGGTTTTAAAACCGGTTTCAGGGAATATTTCTGATTTTTCTTTAATTTCAGTGTTTTCGGCACACCTTTGATCTTTGTGGTTTTTACAGCGGTTTTCTGGACTTTTACGGTAACAGACTTTTCATATCCGCTGTTCAGGTATATGTGAATACGGGTTTTGCCTGTAGTTTTACCGGCGGTAATGTTACAGGTTCCATCTGAACTAACAGATACATCTGCAATACTCCAGTTATCCGTACTCCAGGTGGAAATGAAATCTCCCTTTGCAAGCCCGGTTACTTTCAGACACTTCGTCTTCTGTCCGGTCTTCAGCACAATACTGGACTGATTCAATTTCATTGTTGGCTGCAGTCTGTCCCGGGTAATTTTTGTTTCCTGCTCACCGCATGCACTGCAGGTACGTGTCTGGACTTCTTCCTCATCCACAGTTGCTTCCTGTGTTACTGCCCATGCAGAAAATTTATGTCCGGTTGCTTTTATTGTAGTTCTCTTTTCCGTATCGCAATATCTGCAGGTGTATTCATCGACTCCGTCATCTGTACAGGTTGCATCTTCATGCCATGACCTTACCCAGCTATGTCCGGTTGCTGGAATTGTCTCTTTCTTTTTGTCACCACATCTTCTGCAGGTATAAGTTTTTTCTCCGTCACTTTCACAGGAAGCATCTTCTGTTGTTTCCCCACGGTTCCAGTCATGACCAAGTGCCGGTGTTTCTTTTGTATAGTAATCACCGCAAAATTCACAGATTTCTTCTTCAGATCCCGAATAGGTACAGCCACTCATTTTTATCACATGTGACTTGTAGGAATGGGTATGGTTCGGATTGTAACTGTAATATACGGTTGTATTTGAATCACAAATGTATCTGGGCTGCCACGTGCTGCTATTTGCATAGCAGCGGATACTTCTCAGCTTGGCACAGTTTTTAAACGCATCATTTCCTATAGATGTCAAACTTGCCGGGATTTCTATGGTTTCTAACGCATTACATCTGCCAAAAGTCTGATCTCCAATTCTGGTCAGGCCCTCTGAAAGCTTTACACTTGTCAGACTGGTACACCCCTGAAATACACCGCTTCCAATGCTCGTTACGCTTGCAGGAATAGTTATGCTTGTCAAACTGCTGCACTTCCAGAATGCCTGAACTTCTATAGAGGTTACCGTTCCCGGAATGGTTACGCTTGTCAGACTGGTGCAATTGCCAAAGGTCATACCATCTATGACGGTTACGCCTTCTGGAATTGTCACACTTGTCAGATTGGTGCAGCCAGTAAATGCACCGGAACCAATGCCTGTCACTCCTTCTGAGATAACCACACTTGTTATCTTAGTGTTGCCAGCAAATGCATCATCTGCTATGCTTCCAGTTCCGGAAATTACCAGTTTCCCGTCATCTGACAAGGTATAGGTAATTCCTGTGTCTTCTCCATCTGAAAAAACCAGAGCTTCGTCTGCTGTTGCCGCTTCCTCGTTCTGCCATTCTGCAGCTGTTTCCATGCCAGACGCATCTGAGAATGAATCCTCGGATGACTGTTCCTCCACCTGATCCATCTCCGGAGTCTGAACCTGTTCCTGAACCTCATCCTGATTGTCCAGACCCTCATTCTCCACTTCGTCAAAAACTGCTTCTGCTACTTCCTCAGAAGAAAAATCAGCTCCACTTACTGCCAGTGCTGCTCCGTCTGCACTTGTGATTGCCAGCAGCAATGCTGCAGCCAGTGCCAGTCGTCTGTTTCTCATACGCTTTACCTCGCTATTCTTTTTTTCGTCCTTTCAAACACACTCCAGAGGCAAAGATTTTTCCATTAATATCTGTTGCATAACAATAAACGCTTCCTCTAAATGGATAACCTGCTATTCTGCAAATGAGCCCGCAGCATACTCCCTCCCAAAATTTGTCAGACGATTAATTTAATGATAAAGCAAAACAGCATTTAAAGCAATTAACTAACAGCATAGTATAGACGATAATTCATAAGTCGAAAACTATTTCTTCAATGTCTCATTCATACTTCCCATTCGGTATCCCTGAAGATCCATGGTCACGTATGTGAAGCCGTATTCTTTGAATGCTTTCACGATCTGGTTGCGGTTCTCCAGGACTTTCTGGAGTTCATCTGGCAATACTTCAATTCGTGCCAATGTACCATGAATACGCACACGAAGCTGATGAAATCCCAGATCCAGAAGAAGCTGTTCTGCCTTGTCTACCATACCAAGTTTCTCCTTCGTGATAGTCTCACCGTATACAAAACGGGAAGAAAGACAGGCGAAGGATTGTTTCTCCCAGGTGGGAAGGCCAAGATCTTTGGACAGTGCACGGATGTCCGCTTTATACAATTCGCTGTGGCGCAGCGGGCTCTTCACCCCCAGCTCTGCAACAGCCTGTAAACCAGGTCTGTAATCACCATTGTCGTCCATGTTGGAACCCTCTGCCACTGCATTCAATCCCTCTTTTGTGGCAATGTCCCAGATTTTCTCAAATAATTCTTTCTTGCAGATATAGCAACGGTTAGTCGGGTTCTGGCAGAAGCCCTCAATTTCCAGTTCTTCAGACTCTACTGTAATGTGGCGGATTCCTTCCTTCTCACAGAAGGTCTTCGCCTCTTCCAGTTCTCTCTTCGGGAAAGAACAGGACATGGCAGTAATCGCGATACATTTATCCCCCAGCACATCGTGTGCTGTTTTCAAAAGAAACGTAGAGTCCACCCCGCTTGAAAAAGCCACAGCCACACTTCCCAGACTGCGTAAGTATTCTTTTAAAGCTTCGTATTTATTCTGCTGCTCTTTGGTTGCAGTGATTTCGCTCATATGATTAGCCTCCTGTGGCAGTAAATTTAGTCTCTCCCCAGCTCCATCTTTCCCTTTCAGACAAAAAATATCCTTCGCGCAAAGAGCTCGGCCGATTTTGATTTATGTTACTATAAAGTACCCTAGTATGTCAATAGGATTAATACATCACTATTCTGACTGACGATATCCACACCATTTGTTACTGCTGTAAAAATACGCTCTTCAAATCCAGCTGTAGTATCCGCGATTGTTTCCAATGAATCAACAATAATTTTATCCCCATACTGCAGATCAGATAATATTCCCGGTCTAAACTCTTCTACAACTTGTGATTCTCGTCTTCTTTCGACGATTAATTATCATTGTAGTGTTAATAGATTCGTTATTTGTTTTGATACTCATACGGCAAATGATGTTACTCTAGAGAGTAAATCTGAAATCAAAAAATGTGAACTTCCTCTCTATCTTTATTCCACTCCACCTGAATCGTCCCTTTCGGCGTAATTACCTCACCCTTTGCCCATGTAAGATAACCCAGTACTGGCTTTACCTCCATATCTTCGTACCCTGGTTTCGAAGGACGTACGCCAAGAATCACGGATGGCAGTTCATAGAGAAGCAATGCTCCCCAGGCGTGGCAGTCGCTTCGCTCCTGCACGTCATCCTCCACACAGGTTGTAGCATGCTTTTCAATCATCTTCTTCCAGATATCCCAGTAGGATTCTGTGAGCTCATACATTCCTGTTTTTTCCAGAGCGCGGAAAAGATAATATGCCATAGCAACGGAACACTGGGGATACTGTTCCTTGTGCAAAATAGTTTCTCTGAGATTCTGCTTTCCCTGCTCCCCGGTTACCGTGTCAGTGAGAACCGCAAAGACCTGAGTATGCTGGCTGTACTCATCAATTCCAGGACCGTCCTGCAGCATTCTGTTTGGCCCGGTACAAAATGTTCTTACCGCAGTCTGCACAGCAGTTGCCCGCTGCTCCAAAATCTGCTTTAATTCCTTTCTTTCAAGATACTCCGCTATTTTTGCAGCTTTTTGAAGCCCTAATATGTATAGAAGGCTTTCCATAGTTACAGGACCTTTCAAGGTTGCTGGCGGGATTCCTGTGGTATCTGCCCATTCTACAGCCCAGTCGATAAAAGACCAGAAGCGGGCCTTTCCGTTTAATCCTCCGATCTTGTCCACGTACCCATCTTTGCTTCGATGAAAATGAAAAAAATTCAGGATTCCCTCTACTGTCGGCAAATGTTTTTCCAGCAATTCTTTGTCCCCAAAATACATCATGTGATCGTACAGCATGAGAATATAATAGATCGAAAATCCTGGTATCACACTGACATCATATCTGGGTGCTGCACAGTTTAAAAGTCCGTCGTATCTCTGGGAACGCCGGAAATCTTCCATGCAGCGCTTTGCCAGACGGTCATCCGCCGCAACTGCATAGGTGTACAGAATCTGGGTTCTTGCATCCATTGCATATTGTAACTGTTCATAGAACGGACAATCTTCATAAGTTTCATGCATACAACGTCGCAGGGTCCGCTCGCTGATTTCCCATATCTTCCCGAAACGCTCATCAGAGGCTGCTGCCTTTGTCTTTACTTCCAGCGGATATCCAGTCTCTGTATAGTCGAATTTCTGCAATATCAGCGGCTCTTCCTGGGTAATAATTTCCAGGCGGATAAACCGAAACGTCCGGAACCAGAATGGCTCGTAGCTTTCCGGTTCATCTACGGTTCCATATCCCGCACATTTGTATTGATCGGTAAAACCATCCAGGTATCCATGCTCCATATCTTCTCTGTCACCCTTTAAGGGAACCTTCAGGTCACCAATCTCCCCTCCCAGCACATAGGCCTCGGACTGCAAAATCTTTATCCGGGCACCGCTTCCTTTTTCCATAAGAAGGTGAAGATAGCCGGTCATCTCCTCACCGGCACTGATTTCCACCGATACGGTTGACTTTTCCGGGATGCAAAGGCTTCTTTTTCCGAAAAGAAAATCTTCCCATTCTTCTTTTGCGAAAAGTGCATTCTCGCCAAGCTGCATCACCTTTTCAAACTTCCGGTTCTTTCTGTAAAGAAACGGAATTGTTCTTTTTTCCAGGTTTCCCGGGCTGCACGCACGGTTCATGTCCGGGTATACATATGGAATCTCCCAGTCTGTGGTATCAAATCCGGGCTTCATCCAGCCCTTCTGCCACATGGAACCACCTGTATTTTCCAGGATCTGTAATGGGGCAAAAAGATCGGATTCGGATACGATATGAAATGCTTCATCTTTTCTTCCCAGCCAGCCTTCACTTGTGTCCAGAGTATACTGTCTGCCAAGGTTATCTTCGGCGTCGCCTTCCACATACAGGAATGGATATTCTGTGCGGTAGATTCCGAAACAGCCTTTGCTTTGTATAGTCGGGTATCTCAGGACACGGACCGCTATTACATTTTTTCCTTTTTTTAAAAACGGAAGCAGCTCAACATCATCTGCATACCATACCTGCCGGTCTCCTTTGCTCGGGCCAACCTCCACCAGTTCGCCATTTACATATAGTTTGTACCTGGAATCTGCTGAAATGGTAATTTTTCCGGCAATTGGAGTTCCTGTTATTTCCACTTCCTTGCGGAACAAAACTAAGGCCGGGTTCTCTTTGTCCTCTGCTGTCCAGGTGGGCAGCCAGATCCAGTTGGATTTTTTATCGCTCATTTTATTGTGATCTCCTTTATTTCCTAAATTCATTCATATTAAGTGAAAAAGACTTTCTATAATCCTTATGCTCTAATTTCTCAGTTTAACAGAAACAGGCAATGCATCCTCCCGCATTGCCTGTTTTTGCCATATATGAACCACATTGTTTTTCAAACAGTCTCTATATCTGTCCCTTTCTCCTGGCGATCAGCTCCTGCTCTTCCTTGATATTCTTCTCCACATTCAGGAAGGATACTACGATAATCAGGATTCCATGTGCCGCGATCTCGAATCCAAGGAAAAAGAATGCAGCTGTTCCTTTATGGGAAAACATGGCGCTGTCATAGAAAAAGTTGAACACAGCTACAGCCAGACCGTTTACCACAGTCAGTACCGTATTGTAAACCGACATGGAAATTCCATCTACACGGTAACCAAGCTTCGCCTCCAGGTGATCCAGCACATCCGCGAACAATGCCATCATAATGTATGCACCTGGTACGCTGGACAAGCCTTTCAATGTCTGACCTGCCAGCATCACTACGAAGTTATCCGGTGCCAGGAGACACACGATACTTCCTGCAATAGAAACCACACAGCCTGCCAGGATCATATTCTTTTTTCCGAAGCGATTTGCCAGAGGCCAGATAAACAACATACCTGCTGCCAGCGGGATTCCACTGATCAGAGCCAGAACGGACTGTGCCATATCTGCGGACAAAGTCATTCCGAAAATGTGCACTTCCTGGAAAAATTCATGACAGAATATGTTGAACACATAGCCGCCCTTAAACATAACACCCATCTGGTACAGCATGTAGAAAATGATGATGATCCACCAGTAGGAATCGGAGGCTGCGCCTTTAAGCTGCTGTAGGGTGGAAGGAGTTCCTGTAGTTTCTGCTTTATTTACTCCCGCATCTGTCTCCACCATATCCTCTTCCGTGATGCGCTCTCTGGTAAAGAAATACTCCAGGATACAGCCCACAAATGCCAGTACCGCAAACATGGTCATAACCACCTGCCAGCGATTCTGCATCACGCCGTTGCTGCCGGCAGAATTAATCCAACCCAGAATCAGCGGCATTACGATACTGCTGATCAGACCGTTTCCTGCCACCGCCGGAATATTCGAAACAACGGAAAGCTTTCCTCTCTGATCCAGGTCACGGGTGGACAAAGACACCATCAGATAGTGGGAAGTACCATAGACCGGATTGGCGATGGCAGCAAATAAATTGTAGGTTACCACCATCCAGACCATACGCACGCCCAGACTGAAATAAGGAATGCAAAATACCAAGATTCCGGAAATCAGCAGCATTGGCGCTGCTATCAATATGTAAGGTCTTGCTTTTCCCTGCTTCGTCCTGGTCTTTCCAACCATGATTCCGATTACAATGTTTGACAATGCCATAGGGATCACAGAGATCAGCGGCAATACCGTCAGAAAAACCCTCTGATTTACAACATCCTCATAAGTCCGGTAAAAGGTAAGGTAATAAGACGCTACCACGCTGGTCATGGACAGCACCAGAAGTGGTCCCAGGAAATATCCGAAGATCATTTCCCGCAATGTGACCTTCTTTTTATCGGTTCTTGAATTCAATCCAGCCGTTTTCCACACATCTTGAAAAATCCCAGCTTTCTTTCCACTTTTCATCAAGAGGCTCCTTTCGATTTGGTTTAAACTGATAGCTCCAGTAGATCCAGCCTGCACCGCTTTCCCATGCCTGAAGCTGCATGGCTGCGATTTCCAGATAACGTTTCTTACGCAGTTCGTCTTGCGCGGCTGCCTGCGCACTCCTATCAGAAGATTTTTCTGCAGACTTTCCGGAAACCGCTTTCTCCGCATATTTATTACAGATACACCATTCGCCAACCACCACCGGCACATCCCTCTGAATTCTCTCTATCAGCCGCTGCTGGCTCTTTATGTAAATCTGATAAACCCACGGCATATGAATCGGTACGAAGCTTTCCATGGCAAAAATATAAATATGGGTGTCCAGCACCACGTTTTTCATATGTTCTTTACGGAAAAACTTTCCCCAATGTCTTAGGCGGAAGCCGTCATGGAACACGATGGTCTTATTTTCCGGGAGAATTTTCCGAAGACGCCTATAGGCGTTCCGATAGAAGTTTTCCAAAAACGGAAGGGGAACATAGCCGGAACCTTTGGCTTCTTCTTTGTCCACTGCTTTCCCGGTAGAAGGCGCTGTCGCATACACAAGAAAGCTGATTGGCTCATTAAGAACTTCAATTCCATATAATCCCTGGCGCTGGCCATAACGCTTCGCCAGCCGTTCCAGTACGGTAAGGGCAAACTCCACTTCCTCCGGATTTTTGCACCATTTACATACACCGGTCAGACCGCCATTGTCATATCCATTCTGGCTTCCCGGAACTGTATGCAGGTCAATTAATATCTGCAAGCCATACTTCTCTGCCCAGTCAAAGGCTTTGTCCAGATATTCCACACATCCGTTAAAAGGTGGCCGGTCGCCGAAAATAAAGTATGGAACCGGAATGCGCAGCAGCCAGATTCCCTGCTCTTTGATAAATGCGAAGTCCTGTTCCGTAATAAATGTATCACGGTGCTCCTTCATCTTTTCTTTTAACTCTGCGGGATTCATCTTCCGGTTCAGCCAGACCTCATCCTCTGCACCGGTTCCCTCGAACAGCTCTGGCAGCATCCATTTCTCCAAGACAAGCCAGTTGCCTAAGTTGACACCTTTTATTTTTTTCATTTACACATTCTCCTCAAATATTCCTACAATCCGCGCCCGAAATATGTTTACCGATTTACGGAGCTTTCCTACCTCACAGGCAGCATAATCTGCAGAGAAAACGTATGGTTGTTCACACTGATCCGGATATCTCCGCCATATTTCTTCGCGATCATCTGCATGCTTTTCACCCCATAGCCGTGATAACCTTTGTCATCCTTACTGGTCACCGGGAATCCGTTGCGGAATTCCAGCTCACCATCGAAATAGTTATCAATAAAAATGTGAAGCATGCTTCCCCGTTCCAGAACCGCTACATTGATTACCTTTTTCTCGTTATCTTCGTACCCGGAAACACATTCAATCGCATTATCCAGGCCATTGCTTACTATTGTGTAAAAATCGATCACATCAATGATGTCCATATGTTCTGCATGGATATTGCAGGAAAAACGGATGCCCTGTCTTGTACACACAAAATTTTTTTCTGTTAAAATAGTATCCAGCACATCATTTCCTGTCTTCACATGGGCATCATAAAACTGTACTGCTTCTTCTGTTTCCTTGAAAAGCCGGTCTCTTTCTTCCCCCTGAACCAGCTTCAAGGCCCGGATCTGCCGTTTCAGATCGTGGCATTTCTGGTTGATCAGATCCACATTTTCACGGCTGAAATTGTACTGTTGCTCCTTTTCCTTCTGAAGTATCTGGATCATCTTTTTTTCCTGCTGCAAGGAGAGGATTCGGTATGTCATGCTCTGCAAAAGGACGATTACCAGATTGACAATCACATTTACCGCAATGCAAAAATACGGTACTGCCGTATGGGAAAATACCTCCATCCCACCAAACATTTTGCCGCCAACCTGCCCCCAATGAAAAATAAGGCTTGTCACATCTCCCATTACTGAAATGAAAATATAAATCGTCAGATAGATAAAAAAGGTACGCCAGTCCTCTTCCACTACGATCTGTCCTCTGACATTTTTCCGTACAAGAAGCAGGTATGCCATTATGTCAAACAGCGCATAACACAGAACTGTCAGCACAATATACAGGACTGTATGCTCCGTCTGCAAGGAAGGAAACCACTTTTTACAAATCAGATATTGGAGAACAAGAGTCACCAGATTTTCCAGTGCAAGGCCCAAAATACACTGGAACATAAGATTGCATACGGTTACTTCATAGCAATAATAGATAAAGCACATAGACACGATGCCGATCATCAACCACCAGCCACCGGTTATCAAAGAGGCGATCGCAGAATTTCCGACTATTTCCCGGAACATGTACATCGGAATGCATAGCAGCGCAAACAAAAGGATTCCCACTCCGCCTGTCAGCACTCTCCTCATAAAATGTTCCCGGTGCCTGGCTGCATGCTCCACAAAAATCAACTCTGCGCTGACCATCCCAAGCAGCACACGATAAACATCAAAGATATCAAGAAAGGATATATTTCCCAGCATTTTATTCCTCTCCCCTTATGTATTTCAAATACTCATCTTTTAATTTTTCTTTATAATTCCGGCTTACCGGAAGGACATGCTCTCCTACGGTTACCTCTTTGCTCAGCACCTTGCTTACATATTTCAGGTTCACAATATAAGAGCGATGAATCCGCACAAAATTATATTTTTCCAGTTCCTTTTCTATCTCAGAAATATTGCCTCTGGATCTGTAATCTCTTTTTGTGGTGTGAAAATACAGATAATGAGAAAGTACTTCTACATAAATCAGTGCCGGAAGCCTTAATCTTCTGGTTCCTTCAGCAATCTCTATTTTTATGGTGCGCTCCTTCTTCTGGGCTGCCTTTGCCACCGTTCTATGGAATTTCATGGAAAAGTCGTAGTAACTCACAGGCTTCAGGATATAATCTACCGCATCTACCTCATAACCGTTAATGGCATACTGGGCGATATTTGTCACAAAAATAATGGTCACATTAGAATCCGTCTCTCTTAGCTTTCTTGCAGTGTCAATTCCGTTGATTCCCGGCATATCAATATCAAAGATGATAATATCAAAAATCAGCTTATAATTTTTCAGAAACTGCTCCCCGGATTCGAAAGTCACCGTCTCCAGTTCAATACCGGATTCCTCTCCGAATCTTCCAATATAGTCCACTAATGTCTGACGCATTTCCAGTTCGTCATCTACGATTGCTACGTTCATTTCCCCACACCTTTTCCCAAGTATACATTATATCTGATAATACTGTTCACACCCCTCACAGAATACTTCCACTGAGTGGTTACGTTAATTTTAAATATAGCATACTTGATACGTGTGGTCAAACAAGGCTTCCGACCAGCCGGAAGCCTTGTTTCTATCTGTTACTGTTCTCTCTTTTGTCTTTTACAAGGCTTCAATATTTCCTTATTTCAGTGCATCTGCAAGTGCTGCTGCCTCTACAGTGAAATCTCCTGTAAGCTGGTCGCTTTCGCTGTATTCATAGTGGAATTTCACATTGTCGCCATCTGCCTCAGATTTTGTCTCTTTTCCATTTGCATCTGTGATAGTAAGAGTCTGGGAGTCTGCATCATAAGCATAGGTTCCGTTGTCTTTTACATCATAGCTTGCGAAATAGAATTCATAAGTTCCATTGTCAAATAAGGTAAAGGTTGTCTGCTCATCATCACTTGGAATTGCGATCAGTTCATTTCCAGTTGCTGCGCTGTCAGAAGCTGCTGCATCTGCGCCCTCTTCTGTTTCTTCTGTCTCATAATCTTCCGGATGGAGATAATTGTAGGTCACGATTTCATCTTTGTCGTTTACAGTAAATACTGTTTCCGGAACCATGGAAGTCATCTCCGGCAGATCATCGCTGTCATAGGAACCATCCTCTGTGTTTCCAAGGACATTCATGTTCGCAGCTTCTTTCATCTGAATAGAATAAGTATCTGTGAACATATCATGATGTACATGCTCCGGAGTATCAATTGTTATGGTGTCATCTCCATTGTCTGTATAAGTACCTTCTGCAGTTGTTGTCATGGTAAAACCGATTCCGGTGTCATCCCCGACCTCTGCTCTCTTTCCATTTTCCACGCAATAGCAATCGGAAACAAGCTTATAACCATCTTTCCCATCCAGAGTAAGATCAATCTGTACATACACACGGCTGTCGTAGGAAGTCATTCCTTTCATATCTGCACTTATGAACTGGAAGTTCGGCATTTCCTCTGCGTTTCCGTCATTGAGATTGTAAGTAACGCTGTAGGTTTTCTCCTCTGTGTCCTCAGCAAAAACGGTAAGTCCGCTGCTGATCACTCCTGCTGCCATGATTCCTGCTGTTAAAACTGCTGCTACTGATTTCTTCATTTTAAATTCCTCCACTTTCTTTATTTTCTGGCTGGTGCCATATTTTGTTTGAGTTGCTTTTTATTACTTCCTGATCCTATCTCCCAGCTTACTCTTCTCCACTATCCGCGGCTGCTTCCACAATTTCAATCTTCTGGGGAACTCTGCAAAAGCTCCCCACAACATTAAAGATCATTCCCAGAAGCATTGCTCCGGAAGCTGCCAGTGAGTAATAGATTGCTTCCTCGCCGCCGTGACCGGAATCGTAATCTGTAACAATACAGTTTCCGATTCCCTCTACACGGTCTCCGATCAGAAGGATCGCGCCTGCCACAAGCAATGCTGTTATGGCAAAGGTAAGAAACCGTGTCCACATTTTATCTCCCCATTTCACCATGGCAAGCAGGGAAAAGATTTCCATGCCGATTCCTACCAGGAAAAAGGAAAGGATCATAGGAGAATTCATTTCTCCGAATTTGTAATATCCTGTAGTGTAGCTGACAAAGAACAAAACAAGACCAACTATATTCAGGAGCAATGACAGAACTCCCATAACAAATTCCAGTCTACTGAATTTTCTCTGGTTCATCGTTTTTCTGCTCCTTTCTGTATTTCAAAATAAACATTACCAGGAATACGATAAACAGTACAAAGCTGATTCCCATTGCCAGCTGCAATGCCAGGATCCACCATACGATTGCCCCTGTTGCATCTGTTTTCTCGGAAATTCCATTCATTACACTACTGTTTACATAGGTGTACAGATATCTGTGGTAAGATTCCCTTACGCCAGCCTGGATCACCAGATCATCTGCTACTTCATCCTCTGTATAACCCCATACGGAAACGTTGTTGGAGCCTCCCAGCATTCTGTCATTTCCAGCCACCAGACATTCAGATGGAAGGAAATACTTGGCAGATTTTACAGAGTCTGTAATTACATAGCCCTTGAATCCCCATTCACCGCGGAGAATACCATTCATAAGGCCTTTACTTGCTCCTACGTGAGTACAGCCAAGACGGTTGAAAGCGGTCATCAGGCTGTTTGCGTTTCCATCACGGAATGCGATCTGGAAACCACGAAGCTCATTTTCCCTTGCAGCCTGCTCTCCAAGGAAAACAGCCACACCATCACGGTTTGTCTCCTGATCGTTAAAGGCAAAGTGTTTACCAGCTACTACCAGTCCATAAGCAACTGCCTGTCTGTAAACATTGGCTCCCATTGCTCCTGTAAGAATTGGATCCTCGGAATAATATTCCAGGTTACGGGCGTTGTACTGGTTTCTGTGAATATTTAAGCCTGGTGCATTCCATTCTGTATATCCATCCCATAAGCCTGCATTTCCGATCAGACGTCCCTGCTCGCTGGAAAGCTCATGGCTGAAAGTTGCCGCTACCACGTTTTCACTTACATAAACAGCGGTGGAATGTCCATAGGATGGGTCATCCTCTGCTACTTCATAGATCGTGCCTGCGGTGTATTTTCCAATGGTTCCAAGAAGTCCCACAGGGCTGTCTGCACCGTTTTCTTTTGGCATAACAATATCTTCGTTTGAATTCATCAATGCGCAATAAGTGTTCAGCATATCCTGAAGGCTGACCTCATCAAGCACCTGTTCATACAGCGGATCGTCATAATCAAGTCCCCGAAGCTGGATTGCCTGGATATTGTTGTCCGCCCCATAGGTAAATTCTGTAGGACCGTCGTATGCAGCATTTTCCCCTTCTTTGTCGTAAATCTCATTGCGAAGAAGGCGGATCATTTCCTCAGTTGCTGTGATATCGCCGATTCCGGTTGGGAAAGTATGTGACCAGTCACTTCTGCTTAAGTAATTGATTTCTGTGCCGCAATTATAAGAATTCAGATCTCCATCTGTAAGCTGGTTCTGAATGGTAGCACCGTTTGACTCGGTTAAAGTAAGCTTGGAGTCCACAGCTTCTTTATATACAGTTCCTGTAGGCTTCGCGTCTTTCATCTTATCCGGGTATTGCTCTTTCAGAACAGCCTGGACTGCATCATGAGCACCATTTCCGGTTGCGAAATAATAATCGCCGGCTTCCAGAATGTAGGCACCTGTAACGCCGTCATGTTCCTCTGTCGTATCATAAGAATAGAAATCTGTTGCTGTAAATGTAATGGTTACATCTTCACTTTCTCCTGGCTGAAGAAGTACTACATCCTCGAAGGATTTCTCCTGTGCTTCCCCTGTTTTTCCAAAACCAACCAGCTGAATCGCGGATTTCTCTACGCCAGCTTCTTTGTCATAGTCTGTATATGGAAGGGAAACATAAAGCTGTACTGCATGCTTTGCTGCGTTATCGCCAGTGTTTGTTACTTTTACAGTCACCTGGGACTGAGTTTCCCCACTCCAGTCGATTTTCGCATCTGTGATCTCCTCTGAGAAAGTAGAACCTTCCTGGCCATAGCCAAAGCTGTAGGATACTTCGTTGTCGTAATCCCATACTTTTCCACCATCTACAGTTTCCCCTGTCAGAGCCTGGGATGCATTTCCCTGCTCCAGGATAGAATCAAAGTAACGTGTTTCATAGTATTTGTAACCGATGTAGATTCCCTCTTCTTCTGCCAGATACCATCTGCTTCGCAGGGCATTGTTGGAAGAAGTGTCAATGTCATCTGCATTTGTAAATACATATGCACCATAGTCCCGCATTGCCGGTGCAAGTGCAGCATTTACTGCGTATGTATCGGTAAGATGTCCGGATGGAAGTACGGAGCCATTCAGAAGCTCTGCGATTCCGTATGTTCCATAGCATCCCGGATTGCCGATCCAGAGAATGCTGTCTACTGCGTCATCCTGTTTCAGTTCTTCAATCTCCATTGCACATGCAGAATTAAGAAGAACCACAATTTTCTTAAAGCCCTGGTTCTCTACATAGTTGATCAGCGCTCTCTCTGCATTTGACAGGCTTAAGATATTTCCGGTAGGACTATTGGAAAATTCCTCCGGATCTACGATTCCGTCTGCTCCCGGGTAAAAGCAGGCACCTTCGCCTGCGTCTCTTCCGAGAACTACGATTGCCGCGTCTTTGTAGCCTTCCATGGAATCTGGGGAAATTGCGAAGTATTCTTTTACAGGAACTTCGTTCACGGTAGAACCCTCGTTTGTGTCCACACAGTTGCCACCGGCAGCTTTCGTCGGCGCATATGTTTTTTCCATGTCCTCATAGAAGGAAACCATGTCCGGATTTACAGAAAATCCATATTCCTCCAGTGCGTCAGCCAGCCGCACTGCCTGTTTGGTTTCTACCAGAGAACCCATGGAGCCGCCGTACTGCATTGCCTGGCTACGCATTCCGAATAAGGTAACTCCGGTTCCATCTACCGCTGGTGTGCCTTTTAATGCCACCGCACCTTCGGCTTCCATTCTGGTATTCAGGGCAATTTCTGCTTTGATCAGATCTGCCGGATCTTCATAATCAGATTTGTAATAGTAGTCATCCGGGTTCTGACTTCTTGCGAAAGTATCATCTGAAACTCCCAGAAGCTCGTTTACCCTGCCTTCCCAGCTCAGTGCCACTGACATGACGGTTCCGAACAGTACCATCAGTGCAAGGAAAATGCTGGCAAGTCCACGGAAAATGTGACTTCTTTTTTTCATCTCTTTCCTTTTACCTCCTATTTTTTGAGTATGTCTGGAAATAATCTTTGTGAAATTTTCTGCATTGTAAAACTGCAGATTACGTTTTTCCAAACTATCTCTTGCTGGAATTTATCATATCGGAATTTTTTGTGGAAAGAAAGGAAATGGCATGGATGACAGGATTTGTGGCGCGAATGAAACTACTATCCTTCATATTTATTCATGGTAATGCTACGTAAGCAGACATGTCCGTTTATTATAAAAGATCTCGGATATCATATAGGGCTTGAGAACCTAGTTTGTAAAAAAAACGTGTGAAAAATATTTTTTATTTTTCACACGCTATACTTAATAATTCAATCTGTTTTACAGGTATATTACTTTCCCTCAATATCTATCTTAACTATTTATTTCTCTAATTTTTTCCAGATTAAATTTTGGATTATGATTCATATCCAAAAGTCCATTCACTTCCTGATACACGTCGGTTAATTGTGTATAACAGTATCCGGAAAATTCCGTAATGTTTTTAATTGCCTTCGTCAAATTTTTATACTTTTCAAGGAATTCTTCTTTTGTTTTTGCAGGCCGATCATACCCCCAACAGTCATCATCCTCCGTATCATCAAAAAGTGCAATTCCACCATATTCCGACATGATATAAATATTAGTATCACCTTCATATCCATAACCATGCGCAAATAATCGCCTACTTCCAGGAAACAAATCATCTGGAAATTGTTTCTTTTCTCCAGTATATGTTTCAGCAAAACGGTCTCCATTTCCTGCATAATCATGTATTCCCACTATGTCAGACTTAATATTTTCCCAGCCATCATTGGAACTAACAAGCCTTGTAGGATCCATTGCTTTTGCTAAATGATAAAGTGCAACACCAAAATTTTGTTGGTTTTTATCAGCCAAAATTTTACGTACCCCCCATGATTCATTTAATATCACCCACGCGATAATACTTGGATGATTAAAATCACGTCTAATAAAATCCATCATATCCCTTGTTATGTTTATCATCTCTTTATCACAGAAATAATATGCACTCGGCATTTCTGCCCAAACCATAATTCCCAGACGATCTGCCCAGTAATAGAATCTGGGATCTTCTATTTTTTGATGCATTCTCACACCGTTAAACCCCATTTGTTGAATATAAAGAAGATCCTGTTTTAATGCCTCATCATTTGGAGCTGTCAAACCACTTTCTTTCCAATAACCTTGATTCAAGACCATTTTCAGATAACATGGACTATGATTCAGCAAAAATCGTCCATCTTTAACTTCCACCTTACGCATTCCAAAATACGTCTCTACCACATCCGCAACTTCTTCTTCACGAATTAATTTTACTTTAACATCATACAAATTTGGATTCTCTGGTGTCCAATAATGAATCTCATCAATAAAATCCTCTGGTACAAAAGAAATAACCAATTTTGTTATTTTATTATCCATAGAAACTTTCTGATATTTGACATTTTTTTCATTATAAAAGACCTTAAACTCCAAACTGTCTCCCGGACAATATTCCTCCACTGTAACTGTTACTTCTATATTATTTCGATCAATATCTGGTTCTATTTTAATCTCATTTATAGGAACTTTATCTATCGCTTCTATCCACACATTTTGCCAGATTCCTGTCGTAGGAATATACCAACAACGATCTGTTTTTTCCTTCCAGTACTGTTTTCCTCTTGGCTGTGTAACATCTACAGAATCTGTAGCTTCCACAACCAGAATATTATCCTGCTTCAGAAACTGCGTGATTTCAAACTCAAAAGAAGTATAGCCGCCTTCATGTTTACCTATGAATCTTCCATTAAGCCACACCCGGGTTATGTAATCTACAGCACCAAACTTTAAAAATAGTCTCTTCCCTTTCATTTCTTCCGGAATAGAGAATTCACGTTTATACCAAACCTTTTCATGAACTCCCACATCATTAATACCACTTTTTTCTGTCTGATATGAAAACGGAACTATAATCTTTTTTGAAAACTCTGATTTTCTAACCCACTCATCACATTCTACATTCCTGTCTTCTTCAAAGTCAAACTGCCATTCACCATTCAGACTTATCCAGTTTTTTCTCTTAAAGTCCGGACGTGGATAATACATATCGTTCATTTCGTTTTCTCCTGTTTGATTTTATGTAAGACATACTTTATAAATTTTTAATCCAAGTTTTAGCCAATGTTATCCAACTCTGACACTCTTCCTGAATTCCAAATCCTTCTTTCGCTTCAGTAATTCTATTTGCCAAGCTAAGGCCATGAACGCCTTTAGCATACATATGAAATTCAGTATTAATATGATATTTTCGTAACGCCTGCGCAAATAGCAAAGAGTTTTCCACTGGTACTAGATCATCCTCAAAAGTATGCCATATAAATGTCTTTGGCATATCTGTTAAATTTAGCTTTTCCAGCGAAACACGATCAACCAGACGGTCATATGTTCTTCCCAATAAGTTTTCAAAACTATCCCTATGTGCAAATTCACCTGATGTAATTACTGGATAACATAAAATCTCACCATTCGGCTTAAACATTTCAGAATTCACCTGTAATCTATTTTTAATAAAATCCTGCTTCCATAAAATCCCTAAACTTGCTGCCAAATGTCCTCCTGCAGAAAATCCCTGAACAATAATTCCATCAGGATCAATCTGATATTTTTCATGTTTTTCCCGCAGATAAACTACGGCTTTAGCAGCCTGTAAAAGTGAAGTCGGAAATATTGCTGGTGACACACTATAACGCAGCACTGCTGCATTATACCCTTCCGCAAGATATTGAAATGCAATAGGCTCTGCTTCTCTATCAGATAGCATTGCATAGCCGCCCCCAGGTAAAATTAAAATACATTTTCTATTTTCCTGATTTGCATATTCCGGAGAAGGCTCCCAAAAATAACAAGTCAATTCTGCTTGTTGCTGATCTACTTCAATTACAACTTTTTCTGAAATCATTTTCTGTCTCCTTTTATTTAATTGTTCCAGCAGTAATACCGACTTGCATATATTTTTGCGCAAATAAATAGATTAAAAAAACAGGTATGGATACTAACACAAGGCAAGCAAAAATAGTACCCGTCTGAGATACACCTGTCCATGCCGTATATTTCTGTGGCAACAAAGTCAATGTCATTTCGCTTTCCTTATTAACCATAACCAAAGGAAGGATATAATCATTCCAGCTATTTATAAATGCAAAAATTAAAGAAGTTGCCAATGCTGGCTTTGATAAAGGTATTATCATTTTAATGAATATTTTCCATTTCGAGCATCCATCAATAACACTTGCTTCGATCATTTCATCATTGATTTCATCAATAGAATTCCTCATTATCATCATACTCATAGGAATTGATGCTGCAACATGTGGTCCAATTAAACAGTATTTTGTATTAAGTAACCCTATAGCTTTTGCAGAAGTAAAGTACGGTACAATGAATCCTGCTGCTGGCATCATCATCCCCACCAAAGTCAATATATATAAAACTTCTTTTCCTTTAAAAGTCATTTTTGAAAAAGCGTATGCAGCCAACAAAGTAATAGAAAGAACAAGAATCATATCAATCATTGTTACAACAACAGAATTTTTTAAATAAATCCAGAAATTTGCTATGTCGAAGATAAATCCTTTTGCTTTTGTGAAACTGTCAGCTTCAAACAAAACCTTACTGTAATTCTCAAATCCATTATTTGATAATGAAATTTCAATAATCTTGTATAACGGATATATCCAAATTACCAACATTATAATGCAAAAAACTTGTGCAATAACTTTTCCAATTGTCACTTTCTGTTTTTCAATATTTGTATTTTTATTCAACCCCATCACCCTTTCAGTCCCTGTTCAATAATCTGTTTTTCTATGCTGTATGTATATATTAATTCCAGCCAACACTACTGCAACAACCAAAATTACAACAGAAATAGCAGAGGCATAACCAGCCTTGTATTCCAAAATGTAACTCCTATACAACATAGTCGCCAATAATTCAGATTTTCTTGCCGGTCCTCCTTGCGTGATTAGCCATACAATATCAAATGTTTTTAATGTACCTACAATTCCAAGAATCAACACAGTCATATGTGTTGAGGTCAATAACGGCAACAGAATTCTTCTTATAATCTGTAACCCATTGGCCCCATCTACCTTTGCTGCATCCATAATTTCTCTCGGAATAGACAAAAGTCCAGTAATATATAATGTCATTGAAAAGCCAACATATGTATATATATTTGCAATTATAATTGAATATAAGGCGTACTTTGGATTTCCAGTCCAATCCACGGCTATTTGCCCTAGCCCCAGTGTTCTTAGTGTCTGATTTAAAAATCCATTTTGATAATTGTACATCTGATTAAATGCAGTACCTATTACAACCAGTGATACAACATTTGGGAAAAATATAACGGATCGAATTATTCCTTTTCCACGTACCTTAATGTTTACAAAACAATTTGCCAAAATAAATCCCAATATCGCCTGTACCGGCACTGTAATCAGAAAATATATAAGTGTATTTTTTATTGCTAATTTAAAGTAACCATCGTGTAGCAGCTTTTTAAAATTATCAAGTCCTACAAATGTTTTATCTGGACTGACTCCATTCCAATCATATAAAGAAATTTTAATATTATATGCCATCGCATAATATGTAAAAAAACCTAGTACTATAAAAACTGGTAAAATATAAAGGTATGCTATCTTCGATTCTTTGAAAACAGCAGTTTTATTCACAGATTTTTTATTAGGCTTCTGACAACTGATAGTTTCTTGCCTCATATAGCAATATCCTCTTTTCTTATGCAATCAAACGTATCATCATTTACAAATCAGGCTGGTAAATACCAGCCTGACAATTTTTCTTTTTATCTTACCACATTTTCAGATACGGACTGAATTGTTGCAAGAGCGTCTTCTGGTGTCATAACACCGCTTGCCACACCCTGAAGTGCATCATTCATTGCATTTGCAATATCTGGGTACACAATTTCTCTTGCTCCTACATTATTTTCTACATATGTCTGGAACATTTCTACTGCTTCAGTTTCTGTATCTCCATTCATATCACTTAAGCCTTTTTCAATACTAATGTTCTTCGCAGCTGGAAGAACCTGAAGAGTATTACTAAATACTTCCTGTCCTCTTCCAGCTGCCATCCATGCGATAAACTCAAACGCAGCTTTCTTTTCAGCCTCCGTTGCATTTTTATTGATTGCCCATGCAACATCTACTGTGGCAACCAAATTAGATTCGCAACCTTCTTTTACAGGCGGTAATAAGAATGCACCTGTCCGTAAATCCGGATCGCAGGTTCCCTGCTCTGCGTATGCCTCAACCTGTGCCTTTGTCATACTTGAAGCATGCCATGTGCCACAAGAAATCATATTATAATAATTATTGCCATCCGTACCAGCCTTTTCAAAATTGTCATAAATATCTGGATAAAGTGAAGTTCCCAAAGAACCATCAGCAAATAATCCATTATCCCACATCTCTTTCCAGATATTCATTGCTTCTACAAATTCATCATCTGTAAAACTTGTCTCTCCATTGATTGCCTCATATATTTTTCCTGGCGCAATCTGATTTATAATGCTCATATATACATCACGGCAAGTATAACCATCCTTCGCTCCAATTCCAATTCCAGGAATCATCTGTCCATTTGCTTTGGTTTTCTCAATAATGTCATATAATTCATCCAAAGTTTTAGGTGTTTCTGTAATGCCAAGTTCTTCAAACGCATTGACATTGTACTGAATAATTGGTGCACCAGTCATTCCTCCCGGAAGCACAACATAATCATCTCCAGACCATCTACACTGCTCCAAAGCTGTGTCCAAAAACATGCTTTCCCAATCTTCACCCCATTTTTCTTCTGCATAAGGTGCCAGAGGCTCAAGGAAATCCTTAAACTGATTAGCTCTTGCGCCAACCTGCATACCCATGACTGTTGGTCCCTCCCCTGCCGGAAGTGCAGATGCATATTTCTGGAAAAGCTCCTCAGATGATCCGTTATTATAAATTTCTAAGTGGATATTGGGATGGTCTTCTTCCCATGCTTCCATAACAGTATCCATTTGTAATCCTTCTACAGGGATCCATTTCCATAAACTGATTGTAATCTCTTCATCTTGGCTTGCATCATTTTCTTCTGCATAAACCCCGCTTGTAGTACATCCAATCATCATACCAGCTAACAACAGTGCAAACACGCGTTTCTTCATTTTTTCTTCCTCCTATTTAATACAATTTTCCTGTATCTTTGTGATTACATATTAATTTATTTAGTCATTTCTGTCAATATATTGCCATTTACATTGATTATTTTATCACTTTTATTCAATTAACTACATTTTTTTTGTAGTTATTACTTGTAATTATGTCCGCACTAATTTATAATAAAAGAAATTTAAAATATTTTATTGCACACAAAAATCACCTTAATTGTCTACTATTAATATTCAGGAGAATTTTATATGGCTGAAGTGAAAAAAAAGGAAATACTACTTACTTTGAATGATACTCAGAAAACTGCTCAAATATGCAAAGCCCTCTCATCGGAAACTCGGTTAGACATCTTAAAATGTCTTACAGAAAATTCTATGACTATCAGTGAACTGGCCGAGCATTTTTTACTCCCCATGTCTTCTATGTGTTTACATGTAAAGACACTAAAGGAAGCTGGTCTAATCAGTGTTATTCCAAAACCAGGTCCCAGAAGTCCCCAAAAACTTTGTGGCATTAAAGCATCCACCGTTACCTTAAATCTTTTTGCCGACCAAAACACAAAAATGACAAAACAACCTTTCTATTTTTATATGCCAATCGGCTTGTATAGTAATTGTAAGGTATCACCTCCATGTGGTATTGCTTCAGCTTCTTCTTATTTAAGTTTTGAAGATAGTCCTCTCGGTTTTTATTCCCCAGAGCGTGCAAAAGCATCTTTATTATGGTTCACGAAAGGTTTTCTCGATTACCAATTTCCAAATAATTCTCTTTTACAAAAAGAACACTGTAAAATTGAATTTTCATTCGAAATTTGTGCAGAAGCGCCTGGATATAATAACAATTGGCCATCTGACATCACCGTGGAATTGAACCATAAACCCGTTGCTGTTTTTTATATAGCAGGAGATTATGGAGGAAGAAAAGGTATTTACAATCCAGACTGGTGGAGTTCTTCTAATTCACAATTCGGTGAATACAAAAAATTATTAATTACTGACCAGGGCTGCTATGTCAATGGAAAAAAAACTTCCGATGAAACAATAGAAAGTCTAAAATTAAAAGAAGACGATTTTTTCTATTTTACCTTAAAAGTAGATGAAAATAGCGAACATGTTGGTGGACTAAATCTATTCGGAAAACATTTTGGGGATTACGCGCAAGATATTATTATGAAAGTTGAGTACGAATAATACTGATATAGCTTCATTTAGTTAGAGATTTATTTAATTTTCAATATAATGATTTAATTTCCCAAGGGCCGCTCTCGCTACCTCAACAAATCTATCAGTAGCGAGAGCGGCCTCACATTTTGCTCCCTATATCAACCCTTTTGGTAGATTTTTTGAAAAAATTGGGGTTAGACCCATAATTATGGTCTAACCCTGTAACTTAACTAAATGACATTGTTTAAGTATATAATACTTGCGGAAATATCCTCCACATAAAGTGCACAGAAAAAACGCCCGGATCACTGACCCTGGCGTTCTTTCAGTCTCTGTTCAGCTGCGATCCGCTTGGGATGCTCCGGTGGGTAGCATTCCCGGAAGCCTTCCACGGCGGCTTTCAGATATATATCTTCTTTTTCCTCATCTCCAAGTGCACGGTAAACGCGTGCCAGATTCCAGGTAGGCTCTGCAACTGCCGAACCTACAAGTCCATTTTCCTTCGTAAGCTCCAGCGCCTCTGTCAGATATGGGATCGCTTCTTCCGGTCTTCCCAGGTCCAGGTAGACTACACTCATATTGTTGTCCACCATCAGAAGCATAGAACCCTCACGATAGCCATTCTTAAGCAGCTGATTGCGAACCGCAAGATGACATGCCAACGACTCTTCCCTTCGTCCGGCAGCATTATACATTCGTGCCAGTTCCTCTGACATGGCAGAATACATCTGATTTTTCTCACCATAGTACATTTTGCACCTGTCCGTTGCTTGTTCCATACAATAGGCGGCTTCTTCCATATTCTGATCCATAGCTGCAAGCTGACCACGAAGCTGCCATATTGCATACTCACTCTCACCCTGACGCTTTCTTTGTATCTGTTGTATCTGCTCTATTTTTTCCAGACAATCTGCCAGCTTTTCTTTTTCCTGAAGAAACATATGACATTCTGCTTTTGGATAAAGAAAATCCAGTATTCTCTGGCTATGCCCCCATTGTACACACATGAGGATTCCACGTTCTGCCCACATTTCAGCCTTTTTCACATTAAGCTTCAATATCTGCATATTCGTCTGCAAAAGCGCATATCCAATTTTATAATCAATATTATCCTTCTGTTGAAAAATTAAATCACAGATCTCCCGGTAACACTCATAATTACTGCTCTGCTCCAACCTATTGCAAAAATCACTTATAGCAAACAACATCCATTCCGATGATAGCGTTCTCTTTTTCAGCTGTTCGCGGAAGAGTTCTATATATTCTTCGTTTTGTTCAGGTTTTGTCTCTGTCAGACACGCTACCATAAACTTCGTCTCATTGGAAATCTGTGCACATCTTTTTTCCAGTTTCCGGATTTTCCCGCACATAGGAACCGGCAGCTCCAGATATCGGGCAGCCTCTGCCGCCAGTGCCACAAGCTGGCCACTGACCGCTCCCTGTACTCTGGAAATTCCCTGGAAGACAAGCCACGCAATTTCCTCCATACGAGGATCCTCGTCTTTCGATGCCTGTTTCGGGAAAAAGCACTTCTGTGCCCGTTCCCAGAATGGCTGAAACTCAGCTTCTGAAAAATCCTTTGTACACAGACTCTCTGCAATTACAGGATGCATACGGTAACCATTTCCCGTATCTTCCAGCCAGCCGAATTTCACCAGTCTGCCAAGCGCCTCTCCCAGAGTTTCGTTTTTCTTCAAAAATCCCTGGAAAAACATCACAGTAAAATTCCGGTCAATTTCCTGATACGGCAGAAGCGCGAACATCCTTGCCAGCTGGCTTCCGGTTTCTCCAATATCAGCCAGTTTGTACAGCCCACGGTACATATCAATGAGTCCGAACTCTTCTGCAACATCATTCCAGTTATTCTGCAGCTCTTCTTCCAGATAATCCCAATTACCAAAATAGTAGGTCCCCGCTTTTCCAAGAAGCTTCAATGTCAGAGGATGCTGAAAAATCTCTTTTTCCAGCAAACGACTCAGCCGGTCTTTTTCCTCTCTGGAAAGTATTTTGTTGTAATTGTCACGAAAAATCAAACTTAAGGCACTCTTTTGCGGTGCCTTTATGCCAAATGTAGTAAACCCATCCAGATGTTTCTGACGTGAAGTAACAAATATAGTGCACGGCAGATCTTTCAGTTCTGACAGGTAAGGATCTTCCTCTTCCGTATGGTTCATATTATCCAGAAAAAGCACTGTTTTTTCCTGATGCTCTTCTGACAGATGATAGATACTTTCGTGAAATCTTTCTTCCACGCTCTCACCAGTAAGATTCAGAAAACTTCTGGAAAAGCTGGCCGCCAGATTCTCCTCATACTGAACAGCTGCGATCCGGCACTTTACTTCTTCCTGCTCCATCCAGCTCACAAGCTGACGCATGAGTTCTGTTTTTCCAATTCCTCCAATTCCGGAAATCAGATACTTTCCGGAATTGAAGAACATCTCTTTCAAGTCATATAACTCTTCTTCTCTGCCAAAGAAATGGCTGGCTTTCACAGATTTCCGGAACAATTCACAGTTTCGCAGGGTGAGAAAGCTCTGCCTGGTTTCCCCGGATTCCTGATAAATACAGCTCCAGATATATTCCGGCTTTAAGTCTTCACGGTTTCTTACCAGTTTCATTTTTGCCCCGGATATTTCCGGCCCCGCCATCGCGTGCAGACTAAGCAGGGTAAACAGCCAGGCATCCCCAAAGGACTGGGAAAAATCCTTCTGTTTTTTCTCTATGTAATCGATCCAGAAGATCAGCTTTTCCCCACACTCTTGGGACAGCCATGGATCTGACTCCATGACCATGCCCAGAAATTTTCTCAGCTTCTGTACAAACACAGAATGGTTATAATTTTTCTCTTTCAGGAATTTTTCAAAAATCAGTACCTGACTGCCAAATGTCTCCGTATTCAGACCTTCCAGCACTTCCTCTATGTATATATGATACAAGGGAAAGCTTTCCTTGCGATTACAAAATTCCGAATGATAACGGTTCTGGCTTCCATCCTTTCGAAAAATCATTTTTCCGTGTCTGGTGCCTTTCCACTCATAGAGAAGATATTCATCCCAGAATCTGACCAGAGTCAGACCTTTTTTACTTTTTTCTCCCAGAATTCCGGTAGAATAGACCGGATAATCTTTCACGGTAAACAACCGATATAAGTTTTTCAGCGAAAGCAACACATTTGCCTGCTCATCTTTTTTCATGTCACGTTCTCTCCGGTTGTAAACACAGTTCCTTTTTTATTACTGTCTGCTGGTCACCTGACCAGCAGCACTTTTTACAGGTAACTAAATACAACAATTGATTTCTTATTTTTTGATTGTAATCTTAGCTTTCTTTGTGTACACGCCAAACACCTTCTGTTTCTGCTTGTTCAGCTTATATGCACACGCACGTATATAATAGGTATGTCCCTTCGTCAGGTTCTTCACAGTTACCGTATTCTTTTTGGATCCCTTGATGTCCACAATATCATAAAGATTGGAATCTGCGGTAACCACAAACGCATATCCGGCAGCACCTTTTACCTTGGATGCCGTAATGGTGATCGTGCCCTTCTTGTTATTCTTTACACTGATCTTCTTTACCTTCGGCACAACATAGGTTGTAAACTTAACAGCCTTGCTATACTTTCCAGTAACCTTCTTGCCGCCGCCCTGTGCGACTGCTCTTACTTTTACATAATAGGTCTTTCCAGATTTCAAACCGTAGATCAGTTCATTGTTTTTATTTTCCTCGACAATGTAATTCTTTACATTCTTCTTAAATTTCTTGTCAGTGGAAATTGTGATCTGATATCCGGTTGCACTTGCAATCCGCTTCCAGGAAATCTTGGCGCCATCGGTAAGCACATTGGTGGCCTTGGTTCCAGTAACCTTCGGAAGCTTGGACGGAATTACGGTATTCTGGTTGCCATTAGATGGATTTGGTGCTTTGGTTGGCTCTGGGGCTTTGGTCGGGTTCGGGGCCTTAGTCGGTTCCGGGGCTTTGGTCGGGTTCGGAGCCTTGGTTGGCTCTGGGGTCTTGGTCGGTTCCGGGTTCTTAGTCCAGTGTGCATAAAATTTAACACCATTTACTAATTCAGACCCTGTTGGTGTATAAGGATTCTCTATCTTATCCTCATACCAATCCATCCAATAGTCAAAGGTATAGCCTTCACGGGTAGGATTGCTCAGACTGATACTGTTTCCTCCTACAAAAGTGGATGGATTGGAGCTATTATTCGTTCCACCGTCCAGATCATAGGTAATCGGAAGCACATCGCCATCCTCATAATAGAAAGTATAACGGTCATTAAAATAATTATCAACATAGGAATTTCTTACAACATATAATTTACAGCTGTCTTTGATGGAATCAAAGGCATAATAGTTTGAATGATCCCCAAGGGAAGCCAGGCTTGCACGATCCAGATCCAGTACCCGGGCCGGAATATGGATTTCTGTAAATTTACAGGAATCAAAGGCAAATCCGCTTAACAGAACCACATCTGACGGAAGTGTATAGCTTCCTGCCCAGCTTTTTCCTGCAGGATAGCAACAAATATTATTGCCTATAACCTCTCCACCGTAGGTTTTGTAAACTTTGTCATAAAGAATACCATCTTTTGAGAAAAAGATGGAGTTTCCTGCATCTACCGTAATGGACTGCAGATCTGTACATCCCTTAAAGGAGCCATCCCAGATGGATTTCACATCAGCACCAACACGAATGCTTACGATACCACTATCAGCGAACTGATAATGCAGACTGTTTGTTCCATGGATATATACATTTTCAAGATGAAGGTTCTTGCAGCCCATAAATGCAGCGTCTTCAATGCCTCCGCTTACACTTGCCGGAAGAGAAGTAAATCCGGTAAGGGCGGTACATCCCTTGAATGCATAACTTCCGATTCTTGTCAGACCATCTGGAAGATTTATGGTTGTAAGGTTTTTATTATCTGTGAATGTCTCAGAGCCAATTTCTTTCAGAGTAGATGGAAGTGTTACTTTTTTCAGAGTTTTAATATTTACCATATGTCCCTCTGTAGGTTCTCCCTCTTCATCCCATTTTGTCCACTCAGTTGTATCAATTCCATTTATATAGGTAAGACCTTCCGCAAAGGAAACCTCCTCCACAGATTGCTCGTCTCCCATATCCAGATAGGAAGGGGCGTTGTAAATTCTTTTCAGATTAACACAGCCTTTAAAAGCCTCCCCATCAATTTCATTGTATGCTCCCGTTGGTGGAAGTGTTATTTCTTCCAGTTTATCACAACCCAGGAATGCCCATTCGTCTATTTTTACAGGCTGAGCACTTCCCACTGCTGCATTAAAATATACGATCTGAAGATTTGTACAACCAGCAAAAGCTCTGTATCCAATGGATAATGTAGGGTTCTGTGGAAGCTGAATTGCCGCTATTCCCCTATGATTATAAAACGCATCTCTCAGTACACAGCATACACTGTCAGGAAGAATCACCTTATATAACATATAGTCACTGCTTTTCCCGCCATAAGTGAAGCTATAATATGCCTCGTACGGATTAGTTTTGTCTGGATCGCAGTAACCTACTCCAATTACTTTCTTTGCCACACCATTTTTATATACAACACTTGGAAACTGCAATTCCATAGAAGTCGCTTTGTCTACAGAACTAATAAATGCCTCTCCCTTTGTTCCATATTCATAGGCATTCCAGATCTGTCCCTTACTGTCTGTCCAGGAAAATCCTTCCTTATCCCACTTTTCCGGTTCAAAGTTAAAGAACTGACCGGAGTCTGCATGTACACTCAGCGCCATGCCAAGGCACATGATAATGCCCAGAAACAGCATTTTGATACATCTTGAAATTTGTTTTTTCACTCTTTCTTCCTCCCTCATTGTTTCAGTCATTTCCCTGTAATGAAAAGCATTTGGACTTTCTATTGGCAGTTCATAGCATTGCTGCTGTTCACAACCTGATCAGCAACCGCTTCGCGGAATGCTACCTGTAAACAGTAACACAGCATCCTCTGTTTTCTACAAAATTCATCAGGAAAATTCACTCTTTTTCTCATAAAAAGAATATCATATTGAAATTTTTGAAACAATAATGTTAAAGAAGGTTGCGTTTTTTATGCACAAGATTGCGTTTTTTATGCACAACACAACCTGTTTGACAACTATCCAGAAGGCAGTGTGAAGATACTAAACAGTTATCCTGTTTGAAAAAAACTGCCGTGTCCAATATGTTTCTTAAACATATCAGACACGGCAGTTTATCAGAGGCATCATACATCCTGTAATATTGGCAGTTCTAAAGTCTGCCCCCTAATCATTCTTACAATCTGCACGCCCCGCTTTACGGTATATTTTGTCTTCTTTCAGTAGGCGTAGCCTGCTTCGCTCTCTTACGATTTATGACACTTTGACTGTAATAACCACCTTTTTACTTCCGGAGCGTACCGTAACTTTTGCAGTACCTTTTTTCTTCGCTGTGATTACACCACTTTTTGTCACAGTGCAGACTTTCTTATTAGATGTGGTGTAGGTCACTTTCTGCTGGGTTGTGATCGGCGCCAGAATCGGTGCCAAAGTCTGTTTTTTCCCTTTCTTTAAGGTAATTTTCTTCGGTACACCTGAAATTTTGGTGGTTTTCACCGTTCCCTTCTGGATGGTAACATTCACAGTTTTTACTGCCCCACCAGCCAGAGTCACTGTAAGTTTCGTCTTTCCTGTTTTCTTCTGCGCCTTCAGCGTAACTGCACCGTCTTTGGTGTAGGAGCTTACCTTCAGAAGCTTACTGTTGCCGGAAACCACAGATGCTACATAGTCCCCACTCTCCATGCCGGAAATCTTGAGCGCTTTTGTGGTCTGTTTTATTTTCATTTTCAGGCTGGAGGCTGTAAGTGTCATTTTGGAAGTCAGCGGATTTCCATTGTCTCTTTCTTCTGTGGTCTGGCAGATCTTACAGATTCTTTTCTCTTTCTGAGCTGCAAATACGGTAGCATCTGATGTCTTTTCCCATTCTCCCCAGGTATGTTCTGTCTTTGCGATTGTTTCACCACCGCTTAATCTGGTTCCGCAGGTCTTACAATAAGTGTCGCCTGTATAGCCTTCACTTGCACAGGTTGCTGCTTTTTTCCCTCTGACCTCTGTTTCCCCATGTCCCTTCGCGGGCAGCTTCTCGGTTCTGGTCTGTCTGCAGTTCACACAGGTAAAGGTTCTGATACCTTCCTCAGTACAGGTGGCTTCCTTTGTCACATTTCCGTTATCCCAGCTGTGGGCGTCCGGATTCACCGGTAAAACCTCTGTTCTGGTAATATGGCAGTCCGTGCACTCATAGCTGATAATTCCTGTGGAAGTACAAGTCGCTGCTATGACTACCGTTCCGTTATCCCAGCTGTGCTCTACCGACGGTTTTGTCTGCGATACCATACCGATATTCACTTCGGTTCGAAGAGGCGGAACGGTCATCCAGTCACTCCATGTAGTTTCATATCCCTCTTTCTCGTATTTTACTCTCCACCAGCCTTCCGGAACATCCCATGCATATTTTCCGTCTGCATTTGTCTGAAGAGGATTGTACTGGTTATACTCCCCCGCATTCCATTTCGTTCCATACTCGGATGGGGACGGCGTTTTATTCCAGAAATCATCAGATTCATCATATGGAATCCAGTAAGCTGTTACGGTAACATCCTCAATTCTCTCTCCTGTGGAAAGATCAAACACATAGCCGCTTGGATCTACTACAAAACGAAGCTTGAATTTTTCCCCTTTAATATCTGCTTTTCTGATATCCCAGAATAATGAGGAAGCTGCTGTAATCGTTCCCAATATGGCAGTCAGCGCAATTACCGGGCCTGCGCCCATCGCCCCTCCTGCTACGACCAGTGGAATCATCGCTGTCATGATCATAAACATTTTCTGGTCACTCTCCAGATTATCCACAGCTTTCAATTTCTCCTTTAATTCCTGGTCAGAATAGTGACCGCCAGAAGCCAGTACGTCTTTTCTCAGCTCATCCATGTCTTTCTCAATCTGATAGTTCTGATATAACATGGACGCTCCCTTATTTATTGTTGACAGGTGGGAGGAGATCTGGGAAAGTGTCCAGTACTGATCCAGAGTCCCGGCATTTTCAGTAGCAGTGTCCAGCATAAATCCAATGTATTTATTTCCGGTAACATCCTTTACCAGCATATACCAGGTGCCTTTGTCGGAATAATCCAGGTTGCAGATATACTTGCTGTCATCATACCCCGGGATCAGATAACCCATATCTTTATTGGCTTCGTCGATCAATCCCTTCCATGTTCCCATACTGGAACCGTTGCTCTCGTCAAACACGCTGATGGTGACATCCAGTCCTACATCTTTCAGATCCTCCCCGAATTTACTGAGATCAATGGTTGCGTCATAATCGGTTGCTGTATTTTTCCTTACCGTAATATCCTTTTCTGCACCTTCCGGAAGTCCTTTCTGCAGAGCCTCCCAGTCAAAATCCTGTCCCATTTTTACTTCTGGAACTGTTTTGTTATATTCATAGCTAATCACGCCAGGAACATAGTTGTGATCGGATTCATCGAAATATCCGTCTGTCACAAATGCATTTTTTTCTGGATCATAAGTCGCTTCCAGATATTTGGTCTGGTTGTTTCTGGTGCTTGTAACGTACAGAGTCTTTATCTGTTCCGGGTTTTCAAAGGTAAGCTCATAATCAAATTTGCTTTTCGGAAGGTAATACACCAAAGGTGTTACTCCGTCTGTCTTTGTCAGATCGTAGGATTTTATTTTGTCATGCTCATTATAGTACATTTTGAAGGACTCGATTGAGGGTTCTCCTTCATTATAAGTAACTGCGGCAGTTCTTGTTTCTGTTGTACCATCTGCCTGTGTGCAGAGTGCTTTGATCTTATAGGTCTCATAGTTGGAAGGATTTTCCAGTGTAAGGACGGCAGACCATAAGCCGGCCTTTGATACCTGGACTGTCTGCTGTTCTTTCTCATTCACAAGCAGGGTAACAGTTCCACCGGCATTTGCCATACCGGAAACATTTACGGTTGGCTTTGATACAACATCTGGTGCATCTATGGTGAACAGATTAATACTTTCATTCAGTACACCGATGATTTCCTGGCTGGAGTTTCTGTTCTTTTTGTAGTTCAAAATAGCGTAGCTGCGTGCTACCGACTGACTCTGTGCTTTGATACTGAAACGGATAATTCCAGAAGTACCGCTCACAGGAATGGTCAGTGTCCTGTCCTTTAAATTATAGTTCTGGCATAACTCCCCATCCACCTTTAATGTAGATTCGTCAAGCTCTCCGTTGGAAGGAAGAACCAGCTTCACATTCAGGTCGCTTACTGCGGATTTCCATGTGTCTTTTATGTTATAGCGTACTGTCATGGCCACATATCCATTGGCTGTGGCACTTCCGAAGTCTCCGTAATAGCTGGTGTCTGAACGATCCAGGACGGTTTCGGCGCTGTCCGTATAAGTTCCTATTTGCTCAAATGGAATATTATTTTCAATGGCATATATGGTTGCCATAGAATAATAACTGCAATGTATCGTCAGCTGTGGGCAGTTTTCGAATACAGCTTTCCTGATATCAGTAGTGGAATCTGGAATGTAAATGTCCTTTAAACCTGCGCAGTCGGCAAATGCATAATCTCTTATCGTCTTGGTATTGGAAGGAAACGTTACTTCTGTAAGACCGGTTGCTCCTGCGAATGCGTATGCACCGATTTCGGTCAGGCTTGATGGCAACGTTACACTGGTTAGTGTGGTTAAGCTTGCAAAGCTATGCGGTGCGATTGCCTTTACTCCTTCCGGAATCTCTATCTCGGTCAGTTTCGGACAGCCGGAAAATACATTTCCATATTCATAGCTGTTCGATCCGTTTCCACTGGGACTGTTTACCCAGTTCACCGGATAATTGGCACTGACAAGATTGCTGCAGCCTCCAAAGACTTTATAGCCCAATGTGGTAATGCTGTCTGGCAGATGTATGCTGGTGATACTGGTACAGTTTTCAAATGCATAGGCGTATATGGTGGTAAGACCATCGGGAAGCTCCACACTTTCCAGCACTGTATTTCCCTGGAATGCTCTCGCTCCGATCACCTGAACCGCATAACCACCTATGGTAGACGGAACCTGAACGCTGGTGGCACTTCCGGAATATCTGGTAATACGCGCATAACTGTTATTTACAATTACATAGGAAAAATCACCTTCTGTCATCTCTGCCGATTCAGAAAGAGCCTCTTCCAATTCATTTGTCTCTCCAGTTTCCTCTACGTTTTCTTCCACGTCGCCCGAAACAAAAGCTGCAGCATCTCGCTTTATCGCCTCATCTCCCGCTTCTGCTCCATTCATTTCCGCAGATTCCCATCCATCAGAACCATTTGCTGAAGATTCAACTGTTTCTGATTCTCCAGACCAGAATCCGTCCTTGTCAGTAACCGTTTCCTCCGATGTGGTCGCTGAATTACTCTCTTCCAACGTATACGCTTCCGATATGCCGGTTGTCGCATCGGCTTTCGCATTGGTTTCTGTATTAGATTCCGCGTTGGTTTCTGTGTTGGTTTCCGTGTTAGTTTCCGCGTCGCCTTCATTCAAACTCTGGTTTTCAATAGAATCTTCTGCGAAGAAGTCCGCTGCAGCTGAAGTCCTAATTTCTTCTGCCGCATAAATCGGAATGCTTTGTGCACACATTGCAACACTCAGCGAAATTGCAAGTATCCGGCTGATTGCCTTCCTTTTCATAACTCTTTTCTCTCCCTTAAATTCATTTGTAACTGGTCAGACTCAAACGACGAAATGCAAAGCATTTTTGAAATTGGATCTGAACAATTACATTTATTTTTGATAATTGACTAGATTCATTTTAGCATAGCTATTTTTCCCTTACAATCACAAACGGCGCCGGAAAAGTTAGTTGTCGTTTTTATGTATAAGCATGCAATTTTTATGTACATTCCATCAAAATAAGCGCATAGCATTACGCAAAAAAACCTCACCAGTCTGAGCTCTATACAAGCAGTATCAGATTAGTGAGGCTTCTTATTCGCTAGAGCGTGTTTGAAAAATCATTCCTGCAATCTGCACGCCCCACTTTGCGGGAGATTTTGCCCGAATTCAGTTGCCGTAGCCCGCTACGGCGCCCTCATCCGGACAAAATCTCCC
>OGYI01000635.1_pt1 | contig 42603 bp, 36 predicted proteins | sample 1576521 | NCBI WGS metagenome assembly OGYI01 (sample SAMEA3541484, study PRJEB24748) | human gut metagenome | biome: human gut; feature: human-associated habitat; material: faeces | place: China | collected 2012
TTCATTTATGCCGGGTTCCCCGGCTATCGGTTTTCATAAATCCCTTGACACTACCAAATTTTTATAAACAACGGGTCTCCCCGATTGATATATAAATTTTCATATAAATTTACAATTCCTCTTAACCCTTTACAGAACCAATCATGACACCCTTTACAAAATACTTCTGTACAAAAGGATAGATAATCATCAAAGGCAGACTGCTGATGATAATCGTTCCGTATCTTAACATCTGGCTTAAGAACTGATTCTCCATTACCACCTTCGGATCCACTGCGGAATTACCGAAATCCACCTGAGACATCAGCAGGATTCTTCGAAGAACCAGCTGCAGCGGATATTTCTCCTGGGAGTTGATATAAATCAAAGGATTGAAGTATCCGTTCCAAAGCGCAACCGCCACCCACAGACAAAGCACTGCAATAATGGGCATGGACAGCGGAATAGCAATCTTTGTGAAAAACTTGAAATCAGAACATCCGTCCAGCTCCGCCGCCTCCTGCAGTTCTTTGGAAATCGTCTGATGGAAGAAGGTTCTCGCCACTATGATATTGTAAGCATTCACCGCCGTAGGCAGCACTACCGCCCAGATCGTATCGACCATGCCAAGATTGCGGACCAACAAATAAGTAGGGACCAGACCGCCGTTGAACATCATGGTAAACAGAAACAGCTTCATCAGTATACTGCCGCCGCGGAAATCACTTCTGGAAAGCGGATATGCCGCAAAAAGCGTAAGTACGATACTGATAATAGTTCCCACAAAGGTATATACAATGGAATTCAAATAACCTGTCCAAATAGCATCATATTTGAATACTGTCTTATAGCTGAGCAAAGTCGGTTCTACCGGCAAAAATTTTACTCGTCCTGACATCAATGCTTCTCCGGAACTGAAGGAACAGCTGACTACGTAAATCAACGGATACAGTACAGCTATCGAAAATAAGGCCAGTAATATGTAATTAACAAAATAAACTACCTTATCCTGTGTAATCTTCTTGTTTTTCATTTTCCCTGCCTCCTTAAATGAATCCGTCGCCGGTCAGCTTCTTCGCAATCTTATTGGACAGAAGGATGAGTATCAGTCCGACCATTGACTGGAACAAACCGATAGCCGTCGCATAGGAATAATCCGGGAAGGAGGATACCAAAGACACCTTAAACGCATAGGTCGGGATAACTTCCGACACAGAGAGATTGTTCTGATTCTGCATCGCAAGAATCTTCTCATAACCCATATTCAGGATTCGTCCGATCTCCAGAATCAGCATAATCACTGCCGTGGGCATAATCGCGGGCAAATCCACATAACGGATTCTCTGAAGCAGGGTCGCGCCGTCAATAATCGCCGCTTCATGCTGCTCCATATCCACACCTGCAAGCGCCGCAATATAAATGATAGAACCGTAACCGACCGTCTGCCACACTCCGCTCCATACATATACAGAAGAAAAAAGCTGCGGTGTACCGAGAATATTCATCCCCATTTTGTCATAAAAGAAACTTCCGACAGCTCCTACACGGGTATCGAATATCGCATTCAAAATCCCCACAAATACAATGGTAGATATGAAATATGGTAAATATGTTACCATCTGTACAAACTTCTTAAACTTCACCTTTCTGACATAATTCAACGATAAGGCCAGAATGATGGCGCAGGGAGTATTCACGACCAGAGTGTAAAGAGAAATCACCAATGTATTTCTCAAACTCTCCATAAAATTATAGTTATTAAAAAACCGTATAAAATTGTCCATTCCGAAATGTGCCGCCCAGGGACTTCCCCAGATACCGTCCACAATCCGATAATTTTTGAATGCCAGCAGAATACCGTACATGGGTGCATAGGAGAACACTGCCAACATAATCACCGGGAAAGCAACCATCATATACAACTGCCAATGAGCTTTAAAGTAATGGCCAAAGGTTCCGCGCTTTCCAGGCTGCCGAGTCTTTACTTTCGTTTTCACTTCTTACCTCCTTCTCTGGTTTTGCTGAATTCACAATATCATTATTTCTTCAAAAAATCATTCTACAATTCTCCCTGTACTACCATGCAAAAATTAAGAAAGCCCGTAAATACGGGCTTTCTTAAGTAGATACACGCTTCTTTTTTCGATATTCCGAAGGGCTGAGCCCCGTCACTCTCTTGAAGGCTCTGCCAAAAGTATTTTGTGCAAGGTAACCCACCAATTCCGAAATCTCACTGACAGGCAAATTCGTATTCATCAGAAAATCTTTCGCCTTGTCCACCCGAACCGTTTCCACATATGTGGAGAAATTCGTTCCGTAAGTTTTCTTGAACATTTGGGACAAATACCCTTCACTTAATTTGAAATGCGCCGCCACGGAAGCCAGACATAATTCCGGATCTCCGAAATGAGTATCAATATATGCCGTCACCTCAGAGGAATTCATATCAAACATGCCCCGATGCTTCTGTCTGTCCGCATAATCGCATACCTGTCTGTAAAGATTCAGGGTACTTATAAACTGTGTAATCAAGGGCGCATTGTGGTTCTCCTCCAGCTTCGCATAATAGTTCCTGTAATCCTCTTCCCCCATCCCCATACGCCCTATGATACGGAAAAGCACAGACTGCAGTTCACTCAGCAGCATTTGCTGCAGATACACAGGAAGATTGTTTTCTATGATATATTTCTTCATAATCTCTTCCAGCGCGTCATGCAGTCCCCTGCCGTCTCCCGCCAGCACAAAATGTCCCAGCCTCACCTGCAAATCCTGCGGCGGATACTTCAGCACATCCCCGGCAGTCTCACGATACCAGATAATCGGATTCTCAATCTGGTCATTTTCATCAAAAACCATATAGGATGCGTTCTGATAGGATTCATAAACCTGCTCCAGCGTCTCTACCCGATTGCCGCCATAGGCAAAAAGTTTCTCTGCAATACTGAATGAGATATTCTCCCTGATACGCAGGATAATCTCTTCCACTTCCTCCTGGAACAAACTTTTCCGTTCTTTCGCAATGCCCAGAAGCAGTACCACTTGTTCTTCACCCAAACTGGTATACAGGCTGTCCGGAACCTCCTTTTCGATCACTTCCATCAGGGACAGGATGCAGGAGCACATTAATTTCATATCTTCTTCCCTTACATCCCCGGGAAACAGATGAAATCGGAACAATACAACACCGAACACCCTGTCTCTCCATTCAAAACCCACGTGCTCCGCAATTTTCTCTGCTTCTCCATCCGCCTTGAAATCTCCATAAATGAGACGGTTCATAAATGCATTCCGCAGATAAGGGCGCTGGCTCTCAATCGCATCCGCGAGCTTGGTATTAGTAGCCGCAAGGTAATTAAACGTCGTCTTTAAACTGGAAAATACCGACTGATGTCCTTCAAAATGTTCCGTACTCCTGGATACCTGGCGCAGTATATCATTGATCGGAGTGACGCTTCGCATTGACATATAATAGCTGAGCAGTATGCCTGTCACTGCCCCCACCAGAATAAATACACCGGATACCAACAAGGTGGAAAATACTCTTTTCATTACCACATTCTGCGGCAGCAATTCGTAATATGTAAGCCCTGAACGGCTGGAAACATACTTTACAACCTCATATTCTTCTCCGCCAAATCGGATTTTCAGACGGTTTCCCTTCTTTTCTTCCTGTATCTGCTCCCTCAGTTCCAGGATTTTCTCCTGCTGCCATGGCTCCTCAGAGATATCCTGCCTGAAATAAAGCAGCTGCCCGCTCATATCCTCCATAAAGCGAATCCCGCCTTCCACAGGCACAGGCAGCATCTCTTCCAGCGCGGACTCTTCCATATATATCTGAATCCTGCTGCTGGATTCTGCACTCGTCGACATAAGCGGTCTCTCATAATAGCAAAGCTTCAAATATATATCCTTTTCATCTTTTGTATAGTAATACTTTTCTATAGGAGAAAGCCCATAGAGAACTTTCTCCTCTTTCATATGCGTATACCAATCTTCAAAGCCTGCATATTTGTCCGCATGCATATACAGGTTATAAAATTCTTCATAAGTATACGCCGCATTTTTACCAATAACCATTTCACTCTGGTCAAAAAAGATGAAATATGAAAAAATCGACTGATTCATCTGGTATAAATCCGGCAGGGAAGCCCGCAGTTCATACACCCGATAGGTATTGGGATAGTCGAATACATTCGTTCTCCTGCTGAATCCATTAACGTAAGAATTAGCAGCGATAGAGTCTCCCAGATACTCGAACTCGTCCAGCACATTGTCCACCAGCACAACGGCATGGGAAAGCTCGCTCTCTTTTGCCCTGATATCATCCTCTGCAATCAGGGACAGCATATAAATATAATAGAAACAACAGATCACCATAGGGATAAACAGTACCGCAAGATAAGTCAGCAGGTAATACCAAAATATTTTATCCTGTTTTATTTTCCGCAATATTCCACCCCGTCCTGCAGCTTCACTTCTTCCGTTTTTCCATTTACGCAGATTACCAGTTCCGTATCCCGTCCGGGCATAATGCGGTACCACAGCACCTTTCCGTCTTTCCACTCCATATCCAGAGTTCCGCCGCTTCGAAGTCCCATGCCTCTCAATCGTCCGCCCGCCGTCTCAGCCGTCACCGCCGGCAGAAGTTCCAGTCTGTCCGGTCTGCTGTAGGCAAGCATCTCAAGGACAGCCGCCGATGCGCCGAGATTACCGTCTATCTGGAATACATAATCATGCTCGCCAAGCGGATGATTATCCATCAGATTGGGATAGGTGCCCATGGTAAGGATCGCCTGCAAGTTCTCGTACGCTTTCCTTCCTTCTCTGAAATGCGCCCATAAGCCAATGATCCATGCCCGTGACCAGCCAGTATGACCGCCGCCGTTTGCCAGACGCCTTTCAAGCGTCACTTTCGCCGCATCCATCAGTTCGCCCGTCTTCTCATAGGAAATGGAACTTCCCGGATACACGCCATATACATGGGAAATATGCCGATGTCCCGGTTCCGGTTCTGCATAATCCTCCATCCACTCCATAAGCTGTCCGTGTCTGCCGATTTTCAGCTTTGGGAAGCGCTCCATCACGCAGGCCGCTTTCCTGGCCTTCTCTTCGTCAAGCGCAAGCACCCTGCAGGCATTGATATAGCAGGAGAAGAGCTCCATTAAAATCTCCGTATCCATCACTGCGCTCTCACAGAGCACGCCGTACGTTCCATCCGCCCTCTCATAGGTATTCTCCGGCGACATGGACGGGGAAGTCACCAGATTCCCCTCTTCGTCCTCTATCAGGAAATCATAGAAGAAAGTCACACACTGCTCCAACACATCAAAATGTTCACGCAGGAACGCCTCATCACCCGTATACAGATAATGCTCCCAGATATGGGTGGCAAGCCAGGCCTCTCCCATCACCCAGAAAGTGGAAGTGATGCAGTGATCCTGGGGCGCCGTATCCCCGTACAAATCCGTATTGTGATGGGCAACGCTTCCTCTGCAGCCATACATCTTCTGCGCCGTCTCCTTGCCGCTCTCCTTCACCCGCTCAAGCAAATCAAAGAGGGGGAGCTGGCATTCGCTTAAGTTCCCGCTTCCTGCAATCCAGTAATTCATCTCTGTATTAATATTGATAGTGAACTTACTCTCCCACACAGGATAAAGCTTGTCATTCCAGATACCCTGCAGATTAGCGGGAAGGCTTCCCTTCCTGCTTGAAGACATCAGAAGGTATCGGCCATACTGGAAATACAGCTCCATCAGCCCCATATCCCTCTCGCCTGCCTGCACTCTGCGCAGACGCTCGTCTGTGGGAATCTGCTCAAGATCTGCATCCGTCAGCTCAAAGGAAAGGGCAAGCCTGTTGAAAACAGAGCCGAAATCTTCCTTGTGCAAGGCGCGGATATCCGCTTCTTCCTTCACAGCCGCCGTTCTGATTCTGTCCAGACAGACTTTTCGGTAATCTGCTTCCCGGAAGCTCGTCTCAATATCCAGATAGAGATATGCCTCCTGCACATCCCTCACAAGCAGGTGTTCTCCGATGACACGCACGAAACCGCCTACTGCCTTCGCGCAAAGCGCCGCAGCAAAGGATATCCCCTCCTGCCCGCCGTCCACGGTAAAGCAAATCGTATGCTCATCCACCTTTTCCACTTCATCTGTGGCATTGTGACAGCGTCCCAGGAGACAATCAAAGGAAAAAGCGGTTCCGTCTTCCGTCTTCAGCACCATCACCATACAGTTCTCCGGATAGGATACATAGCTTTCCCGTATATAACGCACGCCCTGCACCGTATAAGCTACGCGGGAAATGCCCTCCGCAAGCTCCAGCTCTCTTCTATAATCCTGTACCTCATCCCCATGGTGCATCTGCAGACAGCATTCGCCCGCCGTCTGATAGGAACGCTGAGAATTGGGCACACCTGAGAGCGCATACATGGCGAGCTGCTGCGCCTCTTCCACCCGGCCTTCCCGAATCAGCTTTCGAATCACGGGAAGGTTCTCCTTTGCATCCGGGTTGATGCGGTTCAGATGCTTCCCGCTCCAGACGCTGTCCTCATTTAACTGAATCAACTCTCTTGTGATACCGCCGTGCACCATGCCGCCCATTCTGCCGTTGCCGATTGGCAGGGCCTCATGCCAGAAACGCGCCGGTTTGTCATACCATAATTTCATAGTTACTCCTTATCTCCCCACTTTTAATTGGCTGTTCTATTTTGTGAATCAGGCAGGGATTCTGCCTGTCATTTTGTTCTCCCATTTGATGCTCTTATTTCATTTTTCCACAAGCCCAGGAAGGAATCAATGATTTATTCTTAGATAAATTTGATTTATTCTCATATATACAGAATTGCCCCCCGTATGCCAGGATTTATCTGGATCATGCATACGTGGGGCTCTAATCTTTCGTATCATCCCCTTCCAGAATGAACCTCGATCTCCCGGTGAGCTTCACCACCGCATACTCATCGTTCGTCCCATACCTCTGCCTGCAAGCCAGCACACATCCGCTCAAGTCCCGTGCAATCTCCGTCACATCCACTTCTTCAAACTGGCTCAGGCAGTTGGCACAATTGCCGCAGTAAATCGATCCATACTCCCTAAAATACCAGAGAATATAATCCCACAGACATTCATTAGTAAAGCAGTAGAAGGTCATCTTCCTCATCCTGTCCGCCGAAAATGTTCCGACTGTTTATTAAGATATCGATATCACCTAATTGTCTAAGACCAGGTTTATCATATTCTTAAATTAAAAGTACTTCTCTTTTAACAAATGCATATGGTATATTACAAGTAGGATTAAAAAATTTTGCTCTTTCTGCAACCATTTAAAATGACAACAAAATTTTCACATTATTAATCATTTCATTCCCCCATATTGCTAACATATTTAGCTGCTTGAAAATTCCACATTTTATTATATAAACCATTTTTTTGTAGCAACTTGAAATGATTACCATTTTCTACAATTTGTCCATTTGATATTACATAAATACAATCCGCGTCAACAGTAGAAGATAATCTATGTGAAATATAAATTACTGTTTTCTCATTGCTTATATTCTTTAACTGTTTGTTTAATTTCTGCTCAGCTATTGGATCAAGAGCAGCTGAGGGCTCGTCTAGTATTAATAATTCCGAATTACTGTATAATGCTCTCGCCAATGCGATTTTTTGCTGTTCTCCCCCCGATAAAATAACACCATTATCATCAAATTCTTTCGTCATCTGTGTTTCCAGGCCATTAACACACTTATTAATTATTTCGTATAAACCACACTCTTTAGCTACATTCATTACTCTATCGGGAGCGTAATTCACAGAACCAGAAATATTATTTCCTAAGGCTGCAGCATATATTTGGAAATTTTGAAATGCAACCCCCATTAATTTTCTGTATTGCACCAAATCATATTCTCTTATATCAATCCCATTCAGTAATATCTGTCCGGCACTTACATCGTATAACCTCATTACAAGCTTTATAAGTGTAGATTTACCTACCCCATTTTCTCCTACTATGGCAATTTTCTCACCTCTTTTTATAGTAAAGTTTATCCTATGCAATACTTCTTCTTTAGAATTATATGAAAAGGATACATTTTTGAATTCCAGTGTTTGAAACCCATTATTTATTGTTTTCTTGCCTGATTTTATACTTGGTTCTATTGAAAGAAAATTCCTATACTTTTCTATAAAATATCCACTTTCCATTATTTGAGTGACAAAACGTCCTAATAAATAATATAATGCGCTTAATAGAGTATTTACCCCATTAAACACAGCAATAAAATCTCCTGTATTTACATTTTTTTTTACAATAATCTGATAGCCCAAATAAATAACTATCACAAAATTCACCATAAAATATCCGGATAAAAACACTTGTAAGAAATTAATAATCCAGACTTTTTTATTCTTCATTCTATATACATCTTGTAATTCTTTTGTATTCTTATTATACTCCCTCTTCAATACACTGGAAATATTGCTTAACCTGATTTCTTGTGCATAATCATACTGTTTAAACACACTTTCAATATATTGCTTTTTTCTTCTCATGCTTTTAATTGCATTTTCTTTATTAAAATTTGCTTCAGCTAACGGCTTATTAAAAATAAAAGTAACAAAAACTGTAAATAAAACAAGAATTACTAATTTCTTATCAATTATAGTAAATACAGTGGAAGTTAAAATAAAGTTTGCTACATATCCCGGAAACTTGCTTAGATAATCAAAAATTCCATCAATTTTTTCTTCTATTGCAGACATATTCCAAACAAGTTCATCATAATATAAAGGATTATCATAACAAGAAATATCTAAAGATACTGCCTTATCATTAACTCTATTTAAAATACTACTACAAATTCTTTCTTTTGCACCTGGCAATATATATTCTTTAAAAAGGCTGCTAAATATGAGCGTTAACAATATATACACGCATACAACAATAGTTACAAGAAAAATTTTATTTAACGAATTTCCTATAATCAATTTATTTATAATATATCTCAATAACACTACATTGCATATAACAGGAATTAATGTTGTTATAACACTAACAAAAATAATTCCGACTATAGCTGAAGCCTGAATATCTAATAAACATTTTATCATATACAGATTATTTGCTATTATTTTCTTGATTTTCATATGTATTTCCCTTCGGCAAATAATTCTGTGCTTGTGCATAAAACATGGAAGCATATAATTTATTTGTCTTCATTAATTCACTATGGGTTCCAATCCCCTCAATTATTCCATTATTCAGTACAATAATTTTATCAGCCAGAATAACAGATGATAATTTATGCGAAATATATATAACAGTTTTATATTTAGTTAAATCCATTAACTTCTCATACATAACCTGCTCAGCTATAGGATCTAATGAAGATGAGGGTTCATCTAATATTGCAATATCAAAGTTCCCGGCATATAGACGTGCAACGTATAGTTTCTGGTTTTGTCCCTCAGATAATATAGTTCCATCTTCATCAAATATTTTCGTGAGATTCGTAAAAATACCCTGTTTTTCATTGATAAGCTTTTGCATTCCGCTCTTTAATAATGCAGATTTAATAACGCTCTCTTTTGATATTTTAAAGTTGTCCATTAACACATTCTCAGTTATATTCAATGCAAAAATGTGATTACTTTGGAAAACCACTCCATATCTACTTCTATAATCTTTGAGATTATAATTTTTAATATCTTGTTTATTGTATATTATGCTTCCATCGTTCACATCATAAAATCTTAATAATAATTTAATTAAACTTGTTTTTCCCGCCCCATTGGGCCCGACAATTGCTATCTTTTCTCCTTTTTGTATTTTAAAGTTAAGATCACTAAGTACTTTTTCTGAGTCCTTTGAATAGGAAAAATTCACATTCTTAATTTCTAAATCCAGAAATTCTTGCGTGTTACTTTCGCCACTAACAACTACATTTCTGTAATTGAAATAAGATTTAAGTTTAATAATATAAAAACTATGTTCGTGTGCAATATTAAAAGAAGTAATAACATTATTAATTCTCTGACTGAATAATGTTATTGACGATATTAATACTGCAAAATCAGCTACTAATAAATCTTTCTTAAAAATTATTCTATATATCAAATATAAGCATGCTCCAAAAAAAGCAAAATAAGATGAAAAAAATTGTGTTATAAATTGTAAAACAGATAACTTAAGACCGTATTTTTTATATACTCTTATGATATTTGTTATTGCATTTTCATAGTTCTCTTTTATAACGGTATACATATTTGACATACGCATCTCTTGTGCGTAATCTTTTTGAAATATTATCTTTTTTACATATTCTTTTTCTCGATTATATATCGATGTTTCTATTTGTTTATTAATATTTATTTCTTTTATTTTTTTTAGTAATATATGAACAATAAGATTACCAAATAAAAAAATTAAAACAAACGGATCAATACTAATAACATAAACTACTATAACTATACATAAAAAAAGGTAAGAAATTAGAGATGTCATATTATTAATAATAGAATTTATGTTTTTTTCCACATTTTGTATCGCCCAATAATAATCTTCATAAAAATCTTTATTTTCATAACATGAGATATCTACTTCTTCAGCTTTACTGAATATCTTTTTATTCAACTCAGAAATCATTTTATTATTTAGTATATCCATTGAATAATAATAATAATGTGCATTTAATAATGCTCTGATAGTATTAAGTATAAGAATAAATGTTACAAAAAATATATACTGCTCATAACTATTACCTTTTTCTATAATAATTATAATTGTTCTTAAAAAAAAGATACCATTGACAAAGTCCAATATTACCTGCATAAAATTAATAAAAAAATGCATTAACAGCTTTTCCTTACAAACTCCCCACACCAATCCAAGTGCGTAAAAGTTATTTTTTATAGCATTACCCTTTATTTTCATATGTTTATACCGAAACTCTTGCTCTCCTTTCAGATACTTTATATACATCAACATAAATATCCTCTGGCCCAAAAGGATCCCATTTACTCTGCAATTCTGGATGCCTATCGTAAACCATTAGTGTACTATTTTCCTTTTAGATATCCCATGTTCTGAGACACTTATTTTCGGCGGTATTACTACACTTAAACGCACCTGGTCTATGCAAACTGCACCTAACATAATATTAATATTTTTATATCTTAACAGCGCGTTTATTATTTCTCTAACATCTTCTTTGGCCTTACCATACATTACTTTTTTCTATACTTTGGAATAATAACGATATGGTATTAGTATTTTCATTTATTGGTAATATTGTGCTTGAGCCTTCCACAACTCATAATACTTTCCCATTTGCTCCTTCAGAAGAGCATCATGAGTTCCACACTGAACAATCTGCCCTTTATCAAATACAAGTATCCTTTCACAAAATCTACAAGATGAGAGTCTATGTGAAATAAATACTGCCGCCTTTTCACCAACAATCTGATTAAATTTTGCATAAATTTCTGACTCAGCAATCGGATCTAGCGCCGCAGTTGGTTCATCAAAAATAATAAATGGAGCATCCTTATAGAAAGCTCTTGCAATTGCAAGTTTTTGTTCTTCTCCACCAGATATATCTATACCTTCAACATCCACATTCTTATATAGATACTGTCCAATCCCATTTGGTAAACTCTCAGCTTTCTCATTCAGACCTGCCATCTTCAATGCATCCCATACCCGATTTTCATCATAATGAACTGATGCTGCAACATTTTGGCCTATAGGGAATGCAAAGATTTTAAAATCCTGAAACACTACGGAAAACAACTCAAGATATGCATCACGATCATAATCTTGAATCTCGATTCCATTCAGCGTGATATAACCCTCCTGAGGCTGATAAAAACCACATAATAATTTAATCATTGTAGTTTTTCCAGAACCATTTACTCCAACGATAGCAGTCTGGCTGTTTGATGTTATCGTAAATGAAACATTCAATAATGCATAATCATCTGTAGATGGGTACTTAAAACTTACATTATGAAATTCGATTATCCAGCCATCTTGTTCTTTTGGAATCCGCTTTCCTTGTGAACAAATACTTGACAAATCAATATATTCATATAAAATTTTCAGATAATCATTGTTACTTATAATCTGTGACATAGATACAAAGAGATTCTGAATGGAAGAAATCAATATTACGATGGCTGCATAACTTTGAGACACATTGCCTAAACTTATATATCCTTTAAGTGCACTTAAACCAATAACAACATACGTAAGTCCTCCTATAAATGTTGAAATAACTATATTGCTGCCAAAATACATTTGTAACAATCTGGATCTTTTGATCAAAATATTCATCCATGGTATACGTGCTTTATCCTTAATTTCACTGACAATTAAATCTTTTTGATTAAAAACACGTATATCTTTTGCTGCCTTATCATCTTCTATATAGTTAAAATGGTAATAATCTATGTAACGATTTGTAGCACAGTTTTTATAAAGTGAAAATTCCTCTTTGCTTTCATTTTTAGAATTCCTTACAGTTAATGCAATACACCCGATTATAACTAAAGAATATAATAAACCGACTACCAGTGAAGCAATATGATTAGCTTCTCCTGAAGCTTTAATAAATACTCTTGCAATTATACCTACTGCAGTTAAAAAGGAGATACTGTTTGTTACCAAACTTGTAATCAAACTGACAACGCTTGTAATACCTCCGTTTACCATAAACATGGATCCAACAATTTTAGAATGAAGCTCATTGTATTTAGGATCTTCCATTTTTGCGTAATCTAAATTTAGTTTAATATTATTCAGATACTTTTTAAGTTCATGATGAAATAATACATTCTTTACATTTATCTTTTCTTGTAAATAGGTGGACAATAAATTAAACATCAACGTACCTGCTGTTGTAACAAAAACATAGCGGATTAATAACTCCGGATTTCTAGCTCCAATTAATTCATCAATTATTACAGCAGACATACAGATTGCGATATAAGGAGTTAGTGCATCAAGAAAAGCTTTAAATATATTTATCATAAAAATATTAGGCGATAGTTCTGAAGTTATAGAAATAGCTCTTTTTATCAACCTTATGTTTTCAAAAAAACTACTTCTTTCTCCTTTATATTTTTTCAATCTTCTACTCCTTTAGCATTGCATTTATAGTATTGGCTTTGTATTTCGAACAAATTTTTGTATTTACCGGATAACTTCATTAATTCATCATGGGTTCCAATTTCTGCAATGGTTCCGTGATCCAGCAGTATGATACGGTCACAGAATCTTGTCGATGACAGTCGATGTGAAATATAGATTGCAGTACGATTTTTAGTTAAATCATTATATTTCATATACATTTCCTGTTCTGCAATTGGATCCAGAGCAGCTGTTGGTTCATCCAGAATAATCAACGGCGATTCTTTATATATAGCACGTGCCAGCATTAACTTCTGTGTTTCCCCACCAGATAAGTTAATTCCTCCTTCAACTACTGAAGGTACCAATTCTGTATCCAAACCATTGGGTAGAGATATTACCTTTTTATCTAAACCTGCCAAATTTACTGCTCTATACAATTTTCTCTTATCCATATTGCTATTGTTGTTATATCCAATGTTCATTCCTATACTCATTGGAAGAAGGCATACATTCTGGAATGATGCACTAATCAATCTGTAATACTCATCCCGATTATATTCCCTTATATCAATCCCATTGAAGAGTATTCTACCTGATATCGGTTCCAGCAATCCACAAACCAGTTTAATAAGAGTCGTCTTTCCGGCACCATTATTCCCAACAACTGCAAGTTTTTCACCTTTATGTACCGTTAAATTGATATGATTCAGTATGGCATGATCACTGCCTTCATATTGAAAACTGACATCTTCAAATTTTATTTCACATGGGGCCGTCATATTTGGAAGCTCAGCTCCCTTTCCTCTATTCATATGGTCCTTAGTATCAATTAGATTTCTATAATCATCAACTCTATAACTGGCATTAGATAACCCACTGACTCTTGATACAATTTGACTTAACCATTGTCCGAATCCAGTAATTGCACCAAAATAAAGTGTAAAATCTCCAATTGTCATATCGGTATGGAACATTCTCCATAATAAATAAAAATAAGCTCCTCCATTTCGAACAAATACCAATAAAACTTCAATTAATTGCTGATATGTATACTTTCTTTGTACTTTTTTTTCTAATTCTTTAGACTCATTGATATATTTACTGGTGTTTTCATTAATCCAATTCACCATTTTATAGATTTTAATATCCTTGGCCATAAGCGAATTACTAATATCGTCCAAAACATATCCCAGCCGTCGATTCACAACTGCTCTCTCTTCTTTAACACCAATCTCCCATTGCTGTATTTTTATTGAAACAACTCCATCAATCAAATAGGTAACAAGCAGTATTAATATAACTATTGGATTCAATAATAAAATAACCGTACTAAAAGAAATTAGTCCTAGCATACTTTTCAAAAACTCTACAAGATTGATATAGTAGGATGCCATGTTAACATACACATTTCGATTTATAGCGCTATGTCCTTTTTCAATCTTCATTTTTCCTTCTTTTGAAATTACCATACTATAATCCATGTCGAGAGATTTCCAGTCTTTTCCGATGTAGAACCGCATGTTTAAAATTCGAATTGCACCAATAATCACACTCTGTTCTGTGAAAAAACTTGTATATTTGAATATAATTAAGACTATGGTTAAGATACCTATACGGAATATGAATTCACTACTGGAAATAGACTGGCCAATAGAATCTAATACTACTTTTGGGAAATAGATTACTAATAATGAAACAACCAATTCAGAAAAAATGCGTAAGATCCATACAAATATCGGCTTTTTATCAAATGTCAATTGTTCCTTGAGCATAAACCAAAAATTACTTAACATACCGTGTTGTGTATTTTCTTTATTTAGTTGTTTCACATTCATAACTATTCCCCTTATATCCCTAATAGTTTTATAATACTCATTCACAATGCTGATCAGAGAATAAATACAAGGTACTTAATCTTACATAAAGAAGGTCGGCTGGCGGATGGGATGTCCCTTTGGTACATCTCACAAAAAAGAAAAGTACAAAGTTCCCGGACAGTTTTAGCTGTTTTATGAACAAGAAACATCCACGGTTCCGATAACTGCTCCTGCTTTCAAAAAAATTACCATATCAAGGCAGAAATGAAGCCACGAAAGAAATTGGTCGCCAATACAGAGTCCGAAGTGGCCTTCCGTCTAGCATATTTTCTTTAACTATCCGGGAGAAGAACATGGCGGCCATGCGTATGATACACTCCTGTCAAAGCTACAAGTCATTGAGTATTGCAGTATACTGCGATTGCCCGAAATACAGGATGAAAATAGCTCCTGCTTATTATCGAACACCTCCAGATCGACATGGCTGACAACATCTGCTTTGAACAGCGCTTTGTTACTTTGTCAGCAGCAAGCAGAATCATCTTATTCTAGTTATTATCAATAAAAAACTAGTTCGTCACCACATCCGGTTCTCCGTATAATAGGATACATTCCGCCGCTCCCCCATCTATTCTGAATTATATAAAGTCAGTGAGAGTAAATCAGTATTTCAAAATTATTATAACCTGCCTTATTATAGGAAGCTTATTTATTCCATACTTTTTATTGATATTTTCAAAATCTTCCTTACTGATTCTGATATGTAAGTAATACGGCTTAACACTTACCTCAAATACTTCGAAAGAAAAAGCAAAATTCAGCCAATCTCCCGTTTCAAAGAATTTACACAGTTCTTCATAATTTCGTTGTTAAACTCTTATCTAACACAATTATTTCATATAATATACATAATATCACAGTTACTCATCCAAATATCAATCTTCGTAATAATCTAGTTCCTTGTTGCTAAACTTTTCAGGAGTAATATAAATAATCTTTATCTTCTCATTATCGTCTTGCAATATTATCACATTATAAATCATTCCGTATTCACTCAGACGTATAATACTTCTTACTCATAATTGCATAAACGAAATACAGCCAAGCCTTATCATATACAGCTTGGCAGATATGGATAAAATTTCTATACATATTTTGAAATCATTCTTTATTATATTCGGAACTATACAAACGAGCGCGATGCTGCGGAAACACTGATATTTTGGTCAAATATGATTCTTATTATTATAAAAGTCTTAAATGTTTTATAATTCCTTCTGATTCAGGTAATATTGAAGCACCAATCGGATCTGAGGATAGTTTTAAAGCATATTCTACAAATGTATTGTCTTTGCTTCTGCAAATAATGAGACCAATAGTTGTTTTCTCTTCGGACAATTTAACTTGTTCATCCAGTGCAGTAAGATAAAGCTGCCTTTTTCCGGCATAATCAGCATCAAATTCACCAATTGTTAATTCAATCGCGACTAAACTGCGTCACGTTCGTCCCATACCTCTGCCTGCACGCCAGCACACATCCAATCAAGGCCCGTGCAACCTCCGTCACATCCACTTCCTCAAACTGGCTCAGACAGTTGGCACAGTTGCCGCAGTAATTCGATCCATACTCCCCAAAATACCGAAGGATATAATCCCGCAGGCATTCATTGGTAAAGCAGTAGAAGGTCATCTTCCGCAGCCTGTCCCGGTCCCTCTCCGTCACCAGATCCCTGGTAAGCGGATCCATCTCCTGATTGTCCTGGTTATTGTCAATAAAGAACTGGTTCGTAACCACATCCTGTCCGCCGTACAGCAGAATACATTCCGCAGGTTCCCCATCTCTTCCGGCTCTTCCTGATTGTGTCAAGTCAGTGACAGTAATTTATTTTGTTTTTTCTAATAACCTATCAAATAATAAAAAATTTATGCAATTCCATACTTCTTAAAAATCTTATCCAATTCCCGCCTGCTAATTCTGCCACTTAAATAATACGATTTAGCACTTGCCTCAACAACTTCGAAAAGGAGATCAAAATTTAACCAGTCTCCCGCTTCATAATATTTACCCAGTTCTTCAAAATCCCCCAATAATTCTGTTGGTAAATTCTTATCTAATACAATTGTTTCATCAATATACATAATATCACCGTTCCTCATCCAAATAACTATCTTCATGATAATCAGATCCCCTGTCACATAACTTTTCAAAGATGGGATAAAGAATCTTTTCATATCTTGTTCTTATAATTGTCTGATAATACCGTTTCTGGATATCTGATATTACTGGTATATCGCAAATCATATCCTGTATTTTATTTAAGTTAAGTGCAATAACTGGGATCAGTCTTTTTACCGACTCCATACATTCTGAATACTGCCGTTCTCCGATAAAATAATAGGGATTAATTCTCTTCCCTTCCATTTCAAAAATACATATTCTTCCTTTATATGCCTCTGTTTCAAGCAATTTCTCATTTTCAAATATTGACTCCATTTTTTCATCATCCCATTTACAATTCAAACAATTTCCATTATCATAAACAGGTGCAATTCTCTTCATACCATTTTCTGATATAATAATACCCCAGTTACTGTTATTTCTGTCAGTATTCCCGATGAATGCGTCAATAATAAACATATCCCAAAAATGTCGTTCTATATTAACCATGTCTTTAAAGAAAGGAGGTTCTCTGATAGTCATAATTATCTCATACAAATCAACTCCATTCCCATTGGTCTCGTTACCATTGGAATCAAAAAAACGGGGTTCAAACGTAATCTTTATTTTATCAAATTCATAAGGCTTTTCCCCTTCTGCCAAAAAATCTTTGCATGCAACTACTACTTTGTTATTCCTTATGCCCAAAATTGTATTATGAGATGGTATTCCCAACATTTTTATATTTGTGATCCAATATATTCACATACAGGACTGTTAGAATAACTCAAAACTATATTTTTCATTTTCTGTTCTTTCAAGTTTTCAGGATATTTTACTATATAATTACTGCCCTGATAGAATATTCCGATTTTTCTTCCAGCTGTACCCCCATACATTCTATCATTCTGACTATATTCATCAAAATTAATTAGCTCCATAAAAACCACCTCAATCTTTTTTTGAAATTTTATATGCTCATATATACCTTTACAGAAAGTGACTTAAATCAAAATTCTTTCACATATCTCTATTTTTCTCCTATTCCTACATTATTTGTAAATCCAGACACCTTTTTGGCTGTTCGAGACAAGATATATTTGCACAATCTAATATATATTGATTCCCTAATCTGTGCTTTACAGAGAAATAGCAAAAAAGCAAAAAGGAAGTAACCACCACTGGTAATAGAACAAATAAGCATAGGAAGGATTGTCTACATCTTTTTTATTTAGTGAAATACTCATTGCTGAAATTTTAAACCAATATGTAAATTCCCCCAATAAATATGATTTGTATGTTCTAACTTATTTGTACTTTCGATAAAATGATATAGAAATCAGTGCAAAAACCATAGGTACACAAGCATACCCTGCATTAACTTTACCGCCGTTGTAGAAAATATATCCGGCTCCAACAAAGGTTAGAATTATAAATATGACACTTAATATTAAAGATAATTTTCTTATCATAATCTACTCCAACAATTTCACTGGTCAGCCCGATAAACTGGAATTTGCCGTTCTATCTTACATTTTATTTCATCTTTTTAACGGATTCAAGAATTCTATCTACCACCTTTTCAACTGGTAAAGTGGCGTTAATTACAATCCCTGTCTGTGGAATGTCCTCTTTTGTTTGATGCAGCCGTTCAATTAGCTCCCGCTCTTTTGGTTTACTACCCCATTCATCCTTTGGGCGTTTATCTAAACGGTCTTTTAGTGTTTCCGCATCAATTTCAAGGATAAATACACCATCAAATAAATCAATAAATTTTGAAAAATTTCTGGAACCTCCACAAAAAAATGTGACCGGATATTGTTTATTGGCAACAATGTCCTTTACTTTTTGTATATCCCAAATATGATGTTCGTGCAGTATTCCATCTGTCGGCATACCTGTTTCCGGATCGCCTTGATAGGCTAACTCACGGTCGCCATGAATTGCATGATACCCTCGTTTCTGTAGTTCGTTACAAACCGTGGTTTTTCCGGTACATGAAACACCTTCAATTAAATAATTTTTAACACCCATAAGTCATCCCCCTATTCAAAAGGGCAATCAGCATTTATCTGGCTGCCCTTGTCTTCCATTACACAAAGCCATTTTTGATTTTTTACATATAATCTCATAATACGCCCTTACAAATTCCGATTGGTCAGCCCGATAAACTGGAATTTGCATTAGTCAACGATTACTTTAACAGATGAACATTTGCCACTATTGCATTGGCTTTCAGAAACACTGCAAGCGGCAATTCCCAATGTGATATTCAACAATGCTTTTAATACAATTTTATCTCCAGCTTCAGAAATAGGCTTTTCTACTGTGATATTACCGTTAGTATTGATTTTCGTGTACATAAATAGATTGACAGGTGTAATAATTGGTCGTTGTTCTTTGAGGGCATTATTGATATTATCGAAACAGTTTCGATGTCCTTTACCATTATGATAGAAATAATCATACATTTCTGGTCGGCAACATGGGTGTAATAAATCATGTTCGCCAACATCATCAGAAAGAACCTCCAACATAGGTGTATATAAGTTTGTATAAATAGTATCCCCAATTTTTAATTTTATAGATTCATTACAGTCAATCGTCACTCCGGTTGAAAGAAATTCATTCGGTTTATCTGTCACTTCTGCAAAAAAATCAACCACTTGGCCGCCCTCAATGTCAATCACTGTAATATTTTGTCCTTGCTGAACATCAATTTTTATTCCTGAACACGCTGGTATTATATACTCTTTGCTCATTATTCTCACCTCCAACAATTCCGATTTATCGCCCTGTTTTTTATTAGTATAGCATATAGAAATGAACAAAACAAAACTATTATTTTAAAGCTGATGATGCCTAACCTAATACAAACAAGAGCCCTCCCGACTGTCACCAAACCAGTCGAAAGGGCCCACACATCCTCCTTTATTTACCACCATTCTCCGCCGTCAGCAGCAGCTCCACAATCCCTCTCTGCGCTTCTTGCGTATAATAAAACACTTCATACTCATTCCCCTTCGAACTAATCCGCGTTTCCGCCTCTATCCCGAAGTCCGTCCCATACTCCGTTATCTTCCGCAGCGGCATCCGGTTGACGAACTTCAATTCAAACAGCCCCTCATCCAGCAGCATCTGCTCCACCGCCTTTATCGTCAGACGCTTCATCGTGCCCTCATCCCGCAAATCGTTCATCTGCCCAACCAGATCACTTAAGGACATCCTTGCCGCATAATGCAGCTGGGAAGCAATCTCCTCCGTCATCACAAATTCCGTCTTATTCTTCTTCCCCGCCGAACTCTTCACGGCAACCTCGTCCCCGCTCTCTACCGCATCCCCTTCATAATCCTGCACCACATCATAATCCAGACTGGAAAACTCCACCGCCCCCAAACTGTCCGTCTCATCCTCTTCCAGGATGAGCTTCGACTTCCCGGTGAACTTCACCACCGCATACTCATCGTTCGTCACCGCCAGGTATTCATTCAGCAAGTTCATTCATGACTGACTAACCCCGACCAAAGGAACACCACAGGGCTCTTTATGTGGAGCTCGGCATCCCCCACCTTCCCACGCAGCAACTCACACTCCCTTTCCAATTCCTCCACCCGTGTACGAAGCTCCTGTATTTTTCTGTCCTTATCGGCTGCCACATGTTTCTGTTTCTTTGTACTCCGCTTCTGTTTCTCCGTCTTTATTCCAGAATACCCACAATCCACAAGCATACAAAGAGTTAACAGTTCAGCCCCCTCTTCATCGGTGAAGAGGGGGCCGAACTGTTACAGCAAGAGCATGAAAGGACATCTGCATTTTATTCTCAAAAGACCTGCTCTTCGAAAATAGCATCCAATGCGGCTTCTATGTTCTCAAGCGGTGTATCCGTCAGGATACCATTGCCCATCCCAATCAACATACCCTTACCTTCCGGATTATAAATTTCCTTCATACGTCTTATCGCAGCTTTGATTTCCTCAGGAGTGCCGTTCGGCAGGAGATTCTGTACATCAATTCCCGCAAGGAAGGTAATCCTGCCGCCGAATGCAGCCATTGTCTCCTCAGGATCCATGCAGCCTGCCTGTACAGGATGGAATACATCCAGACCGGCCTCAATCAGATATTCCATCAAGGCCGTATTGTTTCCGCAGGAATGAAGCCAGAAATGCATCCCCTTTTGATGGGTATATCCAATTACCTCTTTATACAGCGGCAGATAAAGTTCTTCGAAAACAGCGGGAGACATCATGGAAGAAACCTGTGTACCCAAATCATCAGAAGAAAAGATACCATCAAAGCCCGCCTCCGCAAACCTGTCAATAATGACTTTATAGAATTCTATCAGCCTATTACCCAATGCTTTTAGTTCATCCATTGCATCATAGTAATCATACATCAGATTCTCCATGCCCCGGATACTCCAGAAACGCTCGTGGAATAATCTCCAGAAACAGCCCAGCTTATATCTGCCATCCGCCTTTGAGACAGCTTCAATAACATTATCAAAATTTCCTTCTTCCCATGGATCCGGGAAATGATCCATGAACTGATCAAATTCATCCCAATCCTCTAACAGTACTGCCGTAGACTGAATGCTGTGGCGTTCTGCATTCTTGCTGTAATCTTTGAAACCAAAACGGTATTCCGGATTGGCATTAGGTGACACATCATATCCCGGCTCCTGATAAAACACGTAGCAAATATCATTCGGGTATTTCGCTTCCAGTTCCGCCAGTTCAGCCCCATACTTTTCTTTCAGGCCAACACCCCAGAACTTGTGCATATATGCCGGCACCGCTTTACAGCCCTTTCTTTCAATGGCATTGATTACTTCCTGTCTGGTTAATGCTTCTCTCATGTTGTGTCCTCCCTTTTTTCAATGAAACTGTTCATCGTTATCCCCATCCTTATGATACGTTTGTTTTACCGATACCGTAGTGCTAAAAAACACAGTGTATGCATGCTAAAGGTATACCATACATGGATAAACCACAATATTATTTGGACAAAATATAAGCCTTGGTATATTTTGATCATTTATAGTATAATATAGCCATTACATCTGGAGGAATAAAAGAATGAATAAGATAAAAAAGTTTAAAGGATTGCTGCGCGATCGATATACATTAAAGATTATCATGATCGTCATCCTATTCATCCTTTTCTTTGGTGGAATTGCAATTTTATCTGTATACCAGACAGCCACACAGAAAATGAAAAGCCTTTCCAATACAATTTCGGAAAATAATCTTTTGGATTTGAAAAATATTGTGGAATCCTATCTGCAGTACTGCGATGATATCAGTATAAACTTATGCCTGAATGATGATGCTATTGCCCTGGCAAATACAGAACATATGTCCCCGATCCAAGTGTACCGGCATAACTATTCACTCATACATCAACTGAACAATATTAAGAACAGCAGTTTACTGATTGATTCCGTTTATCTCTACTATCCCGCGGAAGGAAAGGTCATCTATGATGCACAATATAATGCAGGGGACGTTACAGATCTAAACACATTTTCCTGTGATAATCTTTCTTCCCCTGAAGCTTCGTATTTTTTAACAAGAAACTATTCTTTTTCCCGTCATATCACAGTTCAGCCGAAGGATACAATTAAAATAGTCCGGCCTTTCCCACAGGATTCTATAGAGGCATATGTTATTTTAAATATGTCAGCAAAATTTCTCCGTGATACGTTATCGCGTTACTCTATACGTGAACAGGAATATTTTGTATACGGCCAGGATAATCAGGTATTACTTGCTTCCAACAATGATCCGGACTTCATATTATCACTTTCAAAATATCTGGAAAGCGGGGAACCTATTGACAATAACACTGTAGTTGGCGTGCTTCATTCTGCTGAAACATCCCTGGATTTCGTTTCCACCATTCCTACCAGCGTAATTGTCCGGGAAAACCGAACCATCTTTCTGTCATCCCTGGCTTTTATGATTATTATGATACTTGCCGGTTTTGTTGTCAGTATTTTATTGACAATTCAAGCCAGTAAACCATTGACTAATCTGTTCTTCAAACTCAACGGATCTGAGCGTACGGTTTCAACTATAGAAGAAAAATCAAAATCGCTGGGTGCCTTATATCAATCGCTAAATGCCAACAATATATCACTGACAGAATATATTGACGCTAATATTCCCGCCCTTCAGGAACGCTTTTTTATATGCCTGTTCTTCAATCGCTTTAAAAATAATGAAAACCTGTTGACTGCCATGAAAAATGCCAGGATTTCCTTTGATTATCCCAAATTTGTGGTCTGCCTTTTCTCACTGGAGTTTAACGGAAATTCCATCCATTCCGGTGAGTATCTTTCTTCCTTTATGTCACACGCACTTATCACAGACAGCCTTAATCAGCTCTGTCCACATTTTGTAGTGCAAATGGAATTATCACGCTTTGTGATTCTTTTTAATTGTAAGGAATCTACCAAACTATCTGCTTTTGTAACCATTTTTTCCCAAATTATTGAAGAGCAGAAAAAAACACTTAATATTGACATTAATGCAGGCATCAGCGATTTTGCAGATTCCATCCTTTCTGTTCCGGAGGCCTACAGCCAGGCCTGCAGTTGTTTAGATTCTCACTCGGTAAATAGTCCCAATGGAGTCGTTTCGTATTCAGAAATTAGTATCTCACCTGCCAATGGCCCCATTTACCCGTTCCATCTGGAACAGGAACTCATGGCAGCGATAAAAACCAAGCCTGATTCCGAAATTCTTGAAGTTTTGCAGGAACTGGAATCCCACTTTCAGGAGAATCAGGAGTTCAGCTTTACCACTGTACGTTATATTTATTTATCACTTTTATCCAATATTAAAAAGATATTGTATGAAATTAGCAATAATTCCGATGAATGGGAAAAGATAGATGACTTGCAATTGCTCCCGATTACCAGCGTTGATACCATCCCCACCTGTATCCATAATTTAGGACAGGCTGCACTCTTTATAAATCACTTTATTCAGGATAAATCCAAGAATAAAAAAAATAATACCGTCCACTGCATTCTGGAATATATTGAGGGACATTACAATGAACCCACTTTGTCCACAGATGATATCGCCGGAAGTATATACATCAGTAATTCTCATTTGTATGCCTTATTAAAGGAAATCGGCCTTACGCCAATTGGATATTTAAATGAAATCCGCTGTAAAAAAGCTGCGGAACTATTAATAGAGACTACTAAAACTGCAAAAGATATTGCATCCTGCTGTGGTTTTGAGAATACTCAGATTTTTTACCGGCAATTCAAGAAATATTTTAATCTCTCTCCAACCCAATATCGGCAATTGCATAAATAAACAGAACAGTGCGGCAGGCAATAATTCCACCGCTCTGTTCTGTTTATTTGAAAAGGCTTTATAAATCCTTTCCTTCAGCGAATATATTGTCCGCCATTTACATCCAACGTAATACCGGTAATATAGGAAGCTTCCTCGCTGCACAGAAACACAGCGGCATTTCCTATGTCAGCGGTTTCTCCCAGTCCCATAGGGACCCCTTCAGCCAGTTTCCGCACACCGGCTTCCCCGTGGGTTTTCATCAGTAATTCAGTCCTGATAATTCCCGGTGCGATGGCATTGACTGTGATCCCAAACGGCGCGCCTGTCCGGGCCAGAGTTTTCGTCAGTCCAAGCTGACCCGCCTTCGTTGCCGCATAGTGTAAGTGCCCCTTTACCGCACCCTGATGCGCCACCACTGATGATATCTGAATAATTCTTCCGCTGCGCTGATTCCGCATAAGTTCCATGGCTTCTTTTGCGCATAAGAATCCACTTGTTAAATTCGTTCGGATAAGGTTGTCCCAGCTTTCTTCCGTAATTTCAAAAATGTCCTCTGCCCTTGAAGTGCCTGCATTATTAATCAGGATATCCAACCTCCCGAATTCCTGCCGGATTTCTTCAAACATACGGCGGACATCCCCGTTGTCAGATACATCAGCCCGTATTTCCAGCGTTTTCCTGCCATAAGCCCTGATTTGCTCTGCGGTATGCCCTGCCCCCTTCTCATCGCTTCGGTAATTCACAATTATATCTGCTCCGGCCTTCGCCAGACAGACTGCCACCCCTTTTCCAATTCCATTAGACGCACCGGTGACTAATGCTGTCTTTCCTGTTAAATCAAACATATACTATTCTGTAAACCTCTTTTCCTGTTTATCCCAATATACAGTCTGGTATATTTTGGGAATCCATGTAGATCTTTTCATCTGTTTCTTAAATTGTTCCGGATCAGCATCGGCCGCCGCAAACATTCCCCAATGCACAGGAATTGTACATTGGGCACCAACATGATTGGCAAACTGAACTGCATCCACGATATTCATATTATTTCCATATCCATTTATGCAGACAAAAAGCATATCCGGGCAGCCCGGCAGGGATGAAAATATAGCAGGGTGATACAAAGTATCCCCTGTTACATAGATATCCAAATCATCCCAGGAAATCCATACACCGATTGCCGCCTCGTCAGAATGTACCGCCCGTATCGCATAGAAATGGATATCTTGTACCGTCACTTCCGTCCCCGTATCAAACTGAATCACATTATGCTGCATAAAGCCTAATTCCCGGACAGTATTCCACGCATTTCGGGATGCAAGCACTGTAACTTCCCGGCTTATGTCCAGTAATCTATTCAACGTACCCGGATCCGTATGATCCAAATGGTCATGAGTACAAATCAAAATATCGACAATTGTTTCCGACAAACGCGGATCCGCCGGCACAAGACGTTTCATACGCGGATTGCTTTTTTCAACCGAATCAGAAAGATAGGGATCTATCATAACCGTCCGTCCCTGATGTTCCAGCAAAAGCCCTCCTTGTCCCAGCCATGTTATCCGCATCATGTAGCCCTCGCTTCCCATTCCGTTTGAACCTTATGAATATCCGGCAGATCCAGCATACGATACTCGCTGTTCTCCGCCCCGGTATCCGCCTCTTCCATTATAAGAACCTCTGCATGCATATCGCACAAGATATGATGCCATATATTTCTCGGGATCACATAAATCTGTCCCTGTTCCATAATATGAACGGATACCTTCAGTTGATCGGCATCCCCACTGCTTGTGAGTAAAGCAGCCTGGCCTGTAAGTAAAATAAATACTTCATCAGTCCCCCAATGGCGTTCCAACCTTGTCAGATGACGGTCGTCAAAGTGTTCCGCATAACGCAGGCCAGCAATTTTCCAGTCATGAAACTGGTGAAGTGGCTGATACCCTTCTTTTTCTATTTTTAACATTTTTATTTCGTCCATATTATTTCTCCAAAAAATACCGAACTGTTTGTGGAGGTCGGATATTAGTCAATTGTCCGGAATAATGCCGCAGGTCATGGGGGATATATGGATGTTCCATACAAGCTTCCTCACGAAGTTCAATTCCCAATCCAGGTTTTTCCGGAATACGGATACATCCATCCTGGAATGCCAGATGCTCATTTGTCACATCCTGACGCCACATTACGTCGGACACCATAATTTCCAGAATTTCAAAATTAGGTGTACAGGCTGCCAGCTGTAGTGTAGCAGCATTGGCGATTGGTCCGCTTGGATTATGCGGCGCAAAGGGAATGTAATATGCCTCGGACATTGCCGCTATTTTCCGGCATTCCCATATTCCTCCCGCATGGCTTACATCCGGCTGGATATAATCCGCAGCGCCCTTTTCCAATAGTTCCTTAAAAGACCTTCGTCCATACAGACGTTCTCCGGCCGCTATTGCAACCGGGGATTTCCTTCTAACCTCCGATAGTGCATCCAGATTATCCGGAGGCACCGGTTCTTCAAAAAACATGGGCTTAAACTGTTCCAGTTCTTTAGCAATCCTGATACTGGTCGGTACGTCAAACCGGCCATGTCCTTCAATCAACAGATCCACCCCCTTTCCCACCGCCTGACGGACCGCATCCACACAGCGCAGTGCCCGATCCAATTCGGAATTGCTGATATTCATATAAGCCTTTCCAAATGGATCCCATTTCATTGCCCGAACACCCCATTTAACCATGTCCTTGGCTTTTTCTGCAAACTCTTCCGGTTCTTTGGCACCGGCAAACCAGCCGTTTACGTAGATTTTCACCTGATCCCGTATTTTTCCGCCAAGCAGCTGATAAACCGGGACACGCAGGACTTTTCCTAAGATATCCCACATAGCCATCTCAACCGCTGATAATGCCGACATTAATACAGGTCCTCCCCGCCAATAGGCATCCCTGTAAATATCATGCCAGTGCTTTTCGATCTCCAAAGGGTTTTTACCGATCAAATACTGCCGCAGATGCCGGACAGCCCCTTCCAAAGCATATTCTTTATACTCCAGAGTCCCCTCCCCAACGCCCTGTATCCCTTCATCGGTATCCATCCGCACAAATACCCAGTTTGTGCGGTAACAATCCACCAGAAAAATTTTAATATCCGTTATTTTCATACCTTCTGCTCCTTCAACAGGAATAATTTCACAGTCCCCTTGGGAATCAGCACGCGAATCTCCCGCTCCCTGCTTTGATAAATGCCTCCATCAAACAAATCCTCTGCCTGGGCATCCTTCCTCAAATGAATGGCAACTGTCCCCCCCTGGATACTGTGGATCGCAATCAGGCGGTTATTGGCATAAATCGGATCCGGACCTTCGTAATACAGATGCACCCCTGCGTTTTGTGCAATTCGCTGTAATATCGTATAGGGCAGATTTCCGGTCCCACTGTAATAGCTGGTATGGGAAGGGAATACTTTACAGGCCAGTGCGCCTTTTTGGTTCTCAGTGTACCGTCCCCAGATCTGTGCATCCTTGTCTTCAACAGCAAACATGGGTTCAATTGGTCTTTGGAATCCGTAATTTCCATCCGGACCGCTGATTTCCGCCGAAGATAAGCGGATTTCTTCCAGCGCCATGTCCGTGACAGCACTCATTTTTTTTAAAGATAATCCTTTCGGATCCATATAGCCCGGGGCATATATCCAAAGTACACTCTGGTTATTTGTTTTGATTTTATGTTCCACAAGCTGCCGCTGTTCTTCTGTCATATAAAAAGCATTTAAAACAATAAACAACCGATACTGCGAGGTATTCAGTTTTTCCAAATCACTGAAGTTATAAAGATCGAACGGCGCACCTATACGCCCAAGGGAATCATACATATTGGTCAGGCAGTCGTTATTAATCCCGGCAAATTCCGAGACATAGTACATAGATTCCACATCTGAGAGGACAGCTATTTCACTGACACTTTCCATGGAGAATGCCTGCAATATATTACGGATAGAAACCATTTTCCTAACTTCCTCCATCAGTTCCGGCGCATAATAATATCCGCCAAAGAAATCAAACCACCAAAGCCCAATCCCTTTAGCCATACACATAGAAAATTCTCTTCTCAAAACCATCCTCGTTTCAAAGCTGTCCTTAAGGCGGGCATTGGATCCGGGAATATCTCTGCCATTTTCAACTTTTGTCGGTGCAATATATGTTGTATGATCTATCTCATGAAACTGCAGTTTCCGATGGAGCAACACAGAGTCTACATTGTTCAGGAATCCGCTTACTCCTTCAAAATGTCTGTCCCTATATGAAGCCGGCGCAAAAATCATATCAATATTGGGGTTTTCTACTACCCTCTCATAACCCAAATGCCCTTCATATAAAAGACGGGTATCCGGAAGGGGATATATATATCCATAATACAAACCCAACAGTTTTTTATCATGCAGCAAGTTTTTAAGGTAATCAGCGAAAAAGCAAATCGTATCCCCAATCATCTCATGATGAAAATGCCAGTACAATAAGCTCTCCGCATCCTTTACCGGATCCCGGAATATACCATTGGAAGTATGAGACAAAGTTTCCATATCCGGCAGACGGACAGATGGGCTGCCTGTAAAAGCCCGATATGTACTTTCTTTCACCGGATGGTACCGAATCATACCGTCAGAAGCATTTTGGCACTGGGAATTGGTATACCATTCGGTCGATGAACCGCAAAACATGGAGTAAGCAAAAATACGGCTGCCATAATTTTCTTCCAGATATGCAATAACATCCTCCAAATATTCACAGACATCTTTCCGCCATTTGGAATATCCCGCCATCTCAATTAAATTTCGGAAGGTATTGCTGCATTCCGGGTTTTGTTCCAGATACCATTGTCTTGTATCAAACTGAAGCATTATATTAAAGAAGGCATTCGGGGCATTTTCTATAAATAGCTGCATCTGCCTGTCAATTGCCTCAAAATCATACTGCTTTTTTCCCTTCCAAATCTCCCCATATAAAGAATAGGGAACATCCAGCGTACAGGAAAGGCCGGTCATGAGAATACTCATCAGACGTACGCCTGCGTCATAAAACTCCTGAATATTTCGCTTTTCCGGCCGAAAAGACCGGAAAGACAAGGGCGGATAAACAGTCCCATTTATCTCAAACTGATATACACCTTCTTTATTTATTATTGATGCCTGCATAGTTTCCTTCCTATTCCTGCAGTCTTCCTTTCTTTGCTGCATATTCTTTAACTGCATTTGCCAGGCGGAGCGCCTCTTCCATTGTATCTCCCCACACATCGATCACCAGGCTGCATCGTCCTTCGCTTTGATCGATGATACGTCGGAATGTCTCAAAGTCTGTCTCCTTTCGGTCTTCTCTTTGCTGAGCCTTAAAATTATTGACAAGCCAAACCCCCCTGCCGGTAACCGCATCCAGGATTTTATCTATATTATTAAAATCCACCTGCGGATCGAATCCTAAAAATCCGTTTACCTGTGCAATCGCGGATAAATTCTGCTCATATCCCCGGCAGCAATGGAAATTCAGGCCGCCAAATTCCGCAGCAAGCTTCTCTGCATAAGGCACTGCGAATTCCTTGTACAGTGAAGGGGATAGAAAGGCGGCGTTATCATCACTGACCTGCATACCTTTAGGCAGTGCATTAAAATGCTGCGCTGTAAATCCCTTGAAATTCCGTATAATACCTGCTAAATGCTGATTCACTTCCATGATGGATTCCGTAATGCATTTCATCACATGATGAATTACTTCAGGCTCATCATACATCGCGTAAATAGCTTCCTGGCTGTGCAGAATACTGGTCAGCACATTAATCGGGGATTGATTGTCACAGATACCAATAGGGATTTCCGGATATTTTACCTGGAATTCTTCAATACGGTCACATATTTCCGGATAGAAACCATGCTTTTCTACAGGTACAATCTTTTCAAATTCCCGGACATCATCAACAGAACGAAAGATTGGCTCTGCGGACACCAATTGGTTCATATAAAGAGGCTGTGCGCCATACGCAATTCCCATTAAATAAGCAACGGATCCAAACCCCATAGATATACTTGGTACATTATCCAGCCCGTTTTCAGCAAAATCCGCCGACATCTGATAATCGCTCAAACGACTTTCAAAATCCAGTTCCCGATCCCGGACACAGTTTACCTGATCATAAGAACTTTGCCCCGGACATAATCCCGTTACCACGATTTTCCCATTACGGCTATACACATGGGAATATTTTTCTATGTTTTTTCTTGCTTTTTCAGCAGATAAATAACGAATTTCCTTCATATCATATCACCTCAAACTTAATTCCTGCACTGTTTTGGCCGGACAGAATACTCTCTGATACTGAAAGGCCGGAATCAACACATCTTGCTCCTTATCAACCCAAATAGATACTGTAGTATCATATCCGGTAGGATTTTCAATCCAGATCTTCTCTTTTCCTTCTGACCAGCCCGCATTAACATGGTCAATGGCACAGATAATCCCGTTACCCGGGCAAACATACACCCCTGGCAATTCCGCACAAGTCATCATAAGAGATACCGAACACCAGCAATTCCCATAACCGACTGTCCCTATATTCTCCGTCCCCTCCCAATCGGAGGTATTGACCCTTTCATGCATCCATCCTGGCGGCAAAACTTTTCCTTCCCGGGCTTTGATAGGACGCTCTTTCCTGGACAGATACTGGGGAATCGTCCCGGCAATCTCACTGATCAGCTGCAGATATCGGGAATCTCCCGTATAGCGGTACAACTGTAACAGTTCGATCCCAGAATGGGTACAAATTCCAGGAGCGCTGTGCTTGTTCTGCACATTTGCAAACACGGTCCCAACTGTTTTCATCCCAAGCTGGCCAAATTCACTGTTTTCCGGGAAGCGATAATTGTAGGGCATACACCATGTTGCAAATTGCTTGGCCATTTCCCCAGCCCGATCCAGCCAGACTATCTTTTTGGTCACCTGATAAAGTGTAACAAAGCTTGCTGTCATGCTATAAGCCGATTCACTGTCCGGCGCCTGCAAAATTTCTCCAGGTCCGCCGTTGGTGATACCCTTTTGCACATAATGCGTATAATAATAATCCGCCATCTGCTCCGCAGTCTTCCCATAAATAGACTGCTTGAAAATCAATCCGCACAATACAAGTGCACCTGCCGCCAAAGCGGCGCTGGAAGTGTCCGGAATGAGGATTTCACCAGAGTCTACATCAACAAACTGCCCCAACTGCCCCTTTTTTTGATAAAGAGTTACAAAGGCATCTGCACATCGCCGGATTCCGCCTTCCAGGCGGGCAGTATCATAAGGAAAATGCTTTTCCCGGATCACCATGAGACATTTTGCAAGATAAAATAAGGCATCCGCATTGCGTCGGATCAACCCCCAGTTTTTCCATTCCCGGTGCGCAAAGCTATCCCCAAAACATTCTCTCCCACCTGCACTGGCATAAAAAAATCCTGTGGGTGCCTGTGTAACTTCCAAAATGTAATCAATATTTTTCAACGCCCGCTGCCGAGTCAGCGGACTGCCGTTAAGCAGCATTGGATACATCATCATTCCCGGCCATCCCAAAATCCACGCCCGTTCATAGCCAGGCCTGGGACCCATAGAATAATACCCATATTTTTCTTCCCAATCCGTCCGGTTAAATTTTTCCTCTAAAAGTTCCTCACAGTTTCCAAACGGAAATCGTTTATCCGCATAATTTCCTTGATTCCATTCATTTCTCATCCGGAATAAGGTATCAAACAGGTTCTGAATGCCTGTACATTCAAATTCACATGTTTTTACAGCCACCTTCAGGAATTGCCCTTTTGTAAGTGTTGCAGCCCGGTCGTCGCTTGGATATCCGCATTTTGTGATGCGGTATTTGTTCTCCTTTACACAAGGAACTGAAAATGCGATTTCCATATTAGTGTCTGTTTCCAACAAGCTGATTCCTGTCTCATATTCTCCAAACTGCTGCCCTGTCTGCAAAAGAAATCCCTTTCCTGCGCAAAATACTCCAACTACCGGCTCTGTCATATCTCCCGCATGAAACTGCATTTTTCCTCCCGATGTACCCAGATGGGGAATATCGGTGATCATCTCCGGATTATCTTTTTCCCGTTCCGTATCGCCATAGCGGAATGGCGGATAGGGGCAAGGGTATACCGGAAAACGGTTCCCGTTATAAACAGCGCCGGGGATCAATACATAATTAGGCTTTTTCCATTCTTCCAACCGGCAGATCAGCGCGATACCAATCTGTTCCGCTCTTCCTTCTTCCAACGAAAAAGACAAGGAACGTTCTGTATCCTGTTTCATTTGAAGATGAATTTTCAACGTCTCTGTTATTGCCAATTTCCGATTTCCCTCTTCAAATGGGAAATCCATAGTTTCAGATACCTTTTCTTCTTTATAAAAAATAATCCGTGCAAACCAACTTTGCTTCATCATATTGTTTCCTCTTAAGAAAGTGGATAAAGTTCTTTAAATACATTATCCACTTTCATCACTTACTGCATATTATTTTCTCTTTTATAAATCGCTTCTGTCTGGGCCAAAAGCTCCATACCGCCGGCCTCTTCCCATTTTTCTTTATAGGATTCCCAGATTTGCTTCAAATCGCCTGTGGAAGTGACAAGCTCAGCCAATGCTTCCTGCTGGATATCAAAAAGCACCTGATTCAATTCTGAAGCAAGTTCAGCATCTTCACGGTTTTCCACATAATTGATTCCTATCGATTCTGCCATTTCTATACCCTGTTGAGTCAATTCATTATATCGTTTATAGTCCCAGCCCTTCAGCCGATAGTTAATATAAGTATATGCATCTACTCCTTCTTGTCTTGCCGTAGCTGCATCATTATATGGGGGGATCCATTCTGCTATGTCGCCCTGCATTTCAAAATGACGCCCTTCAATTCCCATAAATGTCAGTGTATTCCCTTCTTCACTGCATATATAATCCAGGAGTTTCATAGCTGCTTCCGGATTTTTACACTTACTGCTGATACAAGCCCAAGGGCCTATATCCTTCCTGTTGGCAACTGTTCCTGCTTTTCCATCCGGTCCGGCGAGAGCCGTGTAAACAAATTCCGGAGCGGGATCTTCTACATAACGCGACAGCCAGTTCTGAGTACAACCGGCAATATCAAAGTTAAATGCACCCATTTGTCCGTTCCAAAGCTTTTCGAACTCCGCCATATTGGCAATAGTAATAAAATCAGGCTCAATCAGTTTTTCATGATACAGTTTATTCAGATAAGCCGCAGCCTCCAGATATCCTTCTTCTAAAAAGGTATGTGTCATTTTTCCATCTTTATACATAAAACGATTATTTCCGGCAAGCCCATAAGCACAAAAGATATTTTCATATGTTCTCGTATCACTTAAGATCATACCCATCGGCAGTGTATCATTCTGCCCGTTTCCATCAGGATCTTTGTCACGGAACGCTTTCAGGACTTCATAATATTCCTCTAATGTTGTTGGTACTTCCATACCTAATTTATCCAGCCAGTCCTTCCGCATTACAGTAAGGCTGGGCATAGAATACCCCCTCGGAATTCCATAAATTGTACCATCGATACATCCCAGGCCTTCCAATATGTCTTTTTTATTTTCCATGGTTTCCTTACCATGCTCCTCCAACAACTCATTCAGGCCAATAACCAAACCATTTTGCACGTATTTTCCAAGAGTTGCCTTATTGCCAACAATCAGAATATCCGCTACCTCTCCTGATGCAACCATCAGGTTAATTCTTGTTTCAAACCCATTATCTTTAGGATCTACCCCAATCGGAGTAATATCCAGGTTCAACCGTTTTTCCAGTTCCTCCAAAATCATATTTTGTTCCGGATGGTTTCCTACGGTTTCATACATAAGAGTCAAAGGTACCGGTTCATTATTTTCCACACCGCTTTCTATGTTACTTTTTTCGCTGCTCTCAATAGCATCCTCGTTGCCCACACCGGCATCTGATTTTCCGCAGCCTACAAGTGCTGCCGCTGTCATCATCACTGCAAGTAATAACGCAATCCATCTTTTTTTCATATTCTTATTTCCTCTCTTCCTGATCTTTCAATTATATTTTCTGAAATTATTAAAGTGTTACCTGGTTCCCATCTACCCTCCTTCCATATCTGTAAATTCGCAGAATCCAAACCCGTATCCTCCCTTCATCCGGCAGGACACAAATATTGATGATACCCACATTGTACTGTTATTCCCCACAATGCAAAAGTCTGCTTTTCTTCTATTTTTCATCATTTTTTACAGCAGCTTTCTATTATAAGCCCTTTTTCCGGGCACACCTAGCCCTTGACTGAGCCAATCATAATTCCCTTTACAAAATGCTTCTGCAACACTGGGTAAATAACGAGCATGGGAAGTACTGACACTACAACCGTGCACATTTTCACTGATTCTTCCGAAATATTCATACCTAATAATAATTGGGAACCGCTGTTCATACTTTGGAAAGAATTCCCCTGAAGCATTTTATATAAAAACTGGGTCAGCATTTGTCTATCACCGCTTGTTATATAAATATTGGCATCAAAGAATGCATTCCAATGCCCCACACCATATAGTAAAACCATGGCGGCAATGACCGGCTTCGATACCGGCAGAATAATCCGAAACAGTATCTGCAATGCGCTTCCGCCGTCGATACTCGCTGACTCTTCCAGCTCAGAGGGAAGCCCCTGGAAATAGTTTTTCATAATAAACATATTCCACGCACTGATGGCCCCAGGTATTGTCACTGCCCACACAGAATTATTCATATGCAGGGCATCGATCAGTAAATAATTAGGAATCATTCCCCCGTTGAACAACATTGTAAAGAAAATGAACGTACTCAGCGCGTTCCGGCCAACAAAACGTTTCCTGGACAATGGATATGCAATTGAAGCTGTCATTATAATGTTTATGGTTGTTCCCAACACCATTCTCACAATTGAATTTCCATATGCAATAAATACTGTTTTGTCACTGAATAACATTTTATAAGAGTCCAGGGAAAATCCTCTTGGAAAAAGAAACAGGCCGCCGGAAAAAGTCAGTTTGGGATTGCTGAACGAATGCATCACCACATGCCAAAAGGGATAAATCGTTATAATAATCACCACAAACATAATTGCACACAGAATACCATAGGATACTCGGATTTTATTTTTTTTCATGCTTTTTCCCCCTTAAATTAATCCACTTTCCGGATCTATTTTTTTTGCAATCTTGTTTGTAACCAGAACTAATATTAAGGCAATGCTGCTTTTAAATAAGCCGGCTGCCGTTGCCAGGCTGTATTCTACTTGCTGCAATCCAATTTTATATATAAATGTATCCAAAACTTCGCTCACTTCATACACAGCGGGGTTATACATGGCAAAAATCTGTTCCAATCCAACGTTCAGGATCTGTCCCACACGCAAGATCAACAATACAATAATCGTACTCCGCAAACCGGGCAGTGTGATATGCCAGATCTGGTTCCACTTACCCGCACCGTCAACAATTGCTGCCTCATATAGCTGCTGGTCAATGGATACAATCGCTGCCAGATACATTATTGTCCCATAACCGGATTCTTTCCATATTCCAGAAAGTACAAGCAGCCAACGAAAACTCCCTTTACTGGTAAAAAGGTCAGGAAGATTTACATTAATACCAATTGCCTCAACGATCCCTTTAAGGACACCACTATTGGGCGAAAGGATTGTCATTAAAATACCGCTGGCAATGACCCAGGAAACAAAGTGCGGTAAATAGATAGAGGTTTGAACCAATTTCTTATACCTGAGATTCTTAATTTCATTAATCGCAATTGCCAGAATAATTGGTACCGGGAAGGAAATTATCAAATTCATCAGGCTGATAATAATGGTATTCTTCAATGCTCTGGTAAAACCATACATATTAAATAGTTTTACAAAATTATCAAACCCTACCCATTCACTGCCTGAAAAACCTTTAAAGATATTAAAGTCCCTAAACGCAATTGTAACTCCATACATAGGAAGGTAATGAAAAATCAAAAAGAAGAGAATACCGGGAAGTGCAATTAAATATAATCCCCGGTCCCTGTTGATTGTCTTCAGGTTTTTTTTCAGTTTCTTCCCTATTACATTACTCATAAGCTGAATCCTCCATTCAATCATGCATAATTTTTCTAAACCTCCGGATTCTTAATATTGATTATTTTGTTTTCCGAAAGATTCTGTATTTGTATCGCAACTACATTGTACGGTGATTCTGCACAAACAGATAGTCTGTTTTCTTCCATATATCATCATCTTTTATCAAAAATAGCGAAACCGGCAGTTTTTTATACTTTGAAGATAGGTATTATTTTTTATTACTGCTATTATTTTTTATAATATATAAATAAAAATCAAAAAATTGTTGATAAAAAAACTCCTACTCAATTGTGGTTTACTTTAGCATTTTTATTTTTTCAGTATAAAAAGTTATTTTTAAAAAGAATTTATTCGCGTGACAAACGCAGGAATAAACAGATATGAACTTTCAGAAAACAAAAAATAGAATAATGTTTAATTTTACAAAGTATCCGTAAAGCAGAACGATTGCTTCCCAGATTCTTAATACCTCTTCATGAATAAGAGGTAAGTCCCTTTCTTCGTACTTCTATGACAATCTGTAAATAATTTAGATAAAAAAGCTTCTCTCATCATAACACAAGTTTTTGGCAGCATCTTACGCTCATAATCAAATACAGCTTTTACTTCCCATACTCCATGATATCCCCCGTATAGAGCATATGCCTCTTCTGTTACGTCCCCTTCTGTCATTTTTATCCGGAACCCTTCGTTTTAAAATACATTTCTTATCTTTCAGGCACTTTCAGATAGGACTGTATCATGATATCCACTGCTTTCTCATAGACTTTACCCTCTGTTTCCAGTATATGTATTGACTTACGTATGGTTTTTGGTGCCCCAGTTGTTTTTCATATTCTGTTTCTATTTGTACATCAGGAAATGGCAGATAAGCATAAATACCGCTATTTTTATTGTTTTTGCATTATATTTCAAATGCTAAAACTGATTACCAGAAAAAATCCACTTCATGTGACATTGCATTAATAGATCTGCTTTTTACAACAGGTATACGAATATCCGAAGTGTGCTGCCTAAAATATGAACAATTTGATTTCTATGGACGTTCAATACGTATTGGGGAAAAGGGAAGAAAAGAACGAATCATTACATTCGATAATTCAGAAGTTATTCAATGTTTAAGAACTAGTTTTTCATTTTCCTCTAATTCAATTGCAGATGAAGCCGCCGCATTCTAATGCGCCGGCTCCATCTAGCAACTCTCTTACTATTATATTTTCTTCTAAGTAACAGTTATTTTATCTTATCCTGAGCATACTGTCCTTAATTATTGCCTGAGGACAATACACTTGTGTAAGACATTCCAAAAGGATCCTGTCCCCTTTATCAATTTTAGGCGCACATAATATTTCAAGCTCGTCTAAACATTCTTCTCTGATTTTCAGAAAATAGTCGTCCTGAGCAACATTAATATTATTTCTTACTCTTTCACCCATTCTCCTTTTGGTCAGTTTAGGTTCTTTGAGCATATCCTTTAAAGAAATGGGCATAAAATACAACAGATATCTCCATTCTTTCTGAAATTCCCATGAAATATTTTTATTTTTTCCTAATTTATTAATTTCTATATAATATCCGATATGAATTCCATGCTGAACTTCCCGTCGCAGATTCGGATACAACAGTTGTTCATCATCTGTATAATTCACTTTATGAAGTATATCATCTTCTATTAAAGGAAACATATTTTCCCTGTATAAATCTTTTTGGGGAATATAACTGGTTATGATACTTCCCTTCTGCAAAGGATCTTCCCATGTGTAGCGTTCAAAGGGATTTACAGGTAAACGAATCCTTACACCATCCATATTAGAGTACATATTCCACATAGGTATGGATTCTTCTTTTTCACTGGTCCACGAACTTACAAAACAATATTGTCCGGCTTTACTATAATCCGCACTGACCAACTCATTAAGATCATCCACATTTTTCAAAGAATTCAGCCTGATAGTCCTGTTTTTCAATATTCGGGCCAAAGCACTTAAATTCGTATAATGATATAGATAATCCATTTCTACCCCTCCTTTTCCTTATTTATTCCATAACTCATAGTAAATTTTCTCTGTTACAGAGCTTAAGAATCGCTGTTATTATCAGCTGTCAGCAGCAGCTCCACAATACCTCTCTGTGCCTCTTCTGTATAATAAAACACCTCATACTCATTCCCCTTTGAACTAATCCGTGTTTCTGCTTCAATCCCAAAGTCCGTCCCATACTCCGTTATCTGCCGCAGCGGCACCCGGTTTACAAATTTCAATTCAAACAACCCTTCATCCAGCAACATCTGCTCCACTGCCTTTATCGTCAGACGCTTCGTATTGTTTTCATCCCTCAAATCATTCATCTGTCCAACCAAATCACTTAAGGACATCCTTGCCGCATAATGCATTTGGGAAGCGATTTCCTCCGTCATCACAAATTCTGTCTTAATCTTCTTCCCTGCCGCCGTCCTCACGACAGGTTCTTCCCATCTTTCTGCCCTTTCCCCTTCATAATCCTGCGGTACATCATAATCCAAGCTGGAAAAATCAACAGCCCCCAGGCCGTCCGGATCATCCGTTTTTCTATATTCCTTACTGAAATCCTTTACGCGCTGAAGAAACTGTTCTCCGTATTTTTCAAACTTAAACTCACCGACACCACCGACAGAAAGCATTTCATTTTTATTTACCGGTCTGATAACACACATATGTACCAGCGACTTGTCCGAAAAAACGATATAAGGTGGCACCCCTTCTTTTCTCGCAATCTCCGCCCGAAGACTCCGAAGGCTTTCAAACAGCTTTTCATCCTCTTCGTCCAGATTAAAGTCCGCCGCCCCTCTTCCTTTCTTCCCTTTCTTTTCAGCTGCCTGCTTCGGCACACGTTCCTGCTCCTTAGCCATTTTCATGATTATTGTTTCGTTCTCTTCCAGAATATCTTTTGACTTTCCAGTAAGCTTCACAATAGAATATTCATCATTGGTAACAGCCAGGTATTCATTCAGCATCAGATAATTCATTACCTGACGCAGCTTATAGATAGGAACTGTGGCAAGTTCTCCATAATGGGGATTTTCATCCATTCGATATTGTCTGATTTTGGCAGTCTTGGCTCCACGCACCGTATCCAGTATTACATTGGTACCATACCTCTGTCTGCAGGACTGGACACAACCAATCAGAACCGCTGCAATTTCCGTTACATCCACTTCCTCAAACTGTGTCAGACAATTACTGCAGTTACCGCAGTAATTACCGCCGTATTCTCCAAAATAGCGTAATATGTAATCTCTAAGGCATTCATTCGTAAAACAATAAAATGTCATTTTGCGAAGACGTTCTCTATCCCGTTCCAGGACAATCTCCCTTGTTTCATAATCAAGTTCCTTATTTTCCTGGTTATTATCCACAAATAGCTGATTGGTAACGACATCCTGTCCACCATAGTAAAGAAGGCAAACGCCCGGCTCGCCATCACGAGAACATCTTCCTATCTCCTGATAATAGGCTTCTATACTTTTGGGCATATTGTAGTGTATTACAAATCTTACATTCGATTTATCGATTCCCATTCCAAACGCATTCGTTGCAATCATAATCTGTGCTCTGTCGTAAATAAAATCATCCTGATTCTTTTGTCTCTCATAATCACTCAGGCCTGCATGATAACGGGTCACAGAAAAACCGTCACGATCAAGCTTCATACTAACTTCTTCTACAAGCTTTCGTGTCAGACAGTATACAATCCCGCATTGATCCGGATGGAGCGAAACAAACTCCCGTAAAGCGGAATATTTATCTTTTGGCGATTGTACATCCAGATATAAATTGGGCCTGTCATACCCTGTAGTTGCTATAAACGGAGCTTCCAATTCCAATATATTAACGATATCCTCACGAACTTCCTTTGTAGCCGTAGCTGTGAAGGCACTGATTACCGGCCTTTGGGGAAGCATCTTAATGAAATCCACAATCTTGAGATAACTGGGCCGGAAATCCTGTCCCCATTGTGACACACAATGCACCTCATCTATTGTTAACATAGAGATTTGCGTATTCACAGCAAATTCCAGAAACGATTCTGTTAATAACCTCTCAGGAGCTACATATATAATTTTATACCGGCCTTCCTTAGCAAAAGAAAGCGCTTTGAAATATTGGTTTGTTGATAAAGAACTGTTTAAAAAAGCAGCATGTACTCCCGCCTGATTCAATGCCATTACCTGGTCTTTCATAAGAGAAATAAGCGGGGAAATTACAAGTGTAATACCCTCCATCATTAAAGCCGGCACCTGAAAACACAATGACTTTCCCGATCCGGTTGGCATAATACCAAAGGTATCTCTGCCCTCCAAAATACTATTAATAAGCTCTTCCTGTCCTTCCCGGAAGCTGTCATAACCAAAATACTGCTTTAATATCTGATTTTTATCCATTCGTTCCTCCAAATGAAAAGCCCGCCGTATCCGGCCGCCCCTTCCTTTTTCCGCCTATTCTTTTCTCCGTCATCTTCGGAATTCCAGGGAGATTTTTCTTCAAGACTCACATAATCCACACATGACAAGGCCCATGGCCTCAATAGAAATTTGATATCTTCATCCTATCACAACTATACACGGTTACGCAATAAAAAAGCGCCTTTTTATCCGCCCTTTTCCGGTTCTTCCTCCACCATCATCCGTTTACCCGTCTTTTCACATCGCCTGCCACAAAGCAGACTTCTCGTCCATTCCCCAGCCTTTGCAGACATCCACCCATTCCCCGGTTCCGGAATACGTTTCCAGTTCCTCCATGGTCAGTTCAATAGCGCTGTTGCTGCTGCCGCAGGCAGGAAACACTGTATGGAACCGTTTCAGGGATTCGTCCAGATATATCTTAACGCCTTCGTTTACCGCAAAAGGACAGACACCCCCTACCGCATGCCCGATTTTTTCTTCCACTTCCGCGGCCGGAATCATTTTCGCCTTTGTCCCGAACCTGGCCTTATATTTGGCATTATCTATTTTTGCGTCTCCGGCTGCTACAACGAGGATGCACCCGTCTCCTGTCTCAAAGGACAGCGTCTTTGCAATCCTGCTGCCTTCGCAGTTAAGCGCCTGCGCCGCCAGTTCCACCGTGGCGCTGGATACCTGGAATTCTCTGATTCTTCCGTCCGCATTCCACTGTTTTAAATATTCTCTTACTTTATCAATCGCCATAATCTGCCTTCCTTTCCGCATAACAACCTTTATTTTATTACAATGCCCATCAGCTTTGCAAGATCTGCGGCCTGATAAATATCCGCCACAGCCCCTCTGAGTTCATTTTTCTCTTCCGACACGATAATACCTTCCACATCGTTGCCCCTCAGATCCATCCCTTTGAGCGACGTATGGAAAAAACTGGCCCTCTTCAAGTTCAAATCCTTCCACTCCACCTTTTTAAAACGGCAGTCCGCAAGATAGCTTTCCTGCATATCACATCCGGCCAAGCTGGCGGATTCCCATCTGGATCCGCTGAAATTGGCAAAAGACAGGCTGCATTCCTCCCACCTTGTTTCTTTCAGAAGGCTTTCATGGAAATCGGTGCCTACGCCTTTTACAAACAGGAATTCACATCGGTTAAAATAACAATCATCCAGAACGCTGTTGGAAAAATCACAGTTTCTGAACTGCACATCAATAAAGCTTGCCTTTTCAAAATTACAATGAAAAAAGGAACAGTTTTCAAAAACCACGCCTTCCAGGTTAAGCTTATAAAAATCCTCATTTTCGGCCGTCAGTCCCCTGATGCGGCATTGCTCCACAAGTATGTCTTCCCGGCGCGCATCCTGCAGAAAGGCAAGACCATCCTCAATTTCCCGCAGCGAAGCCGATAATACCGGCGGCGCTGTTTTCAAACTCTTTTTTTCCATATCCGGTTCCTCGTATGTTTTTCTTATTCAGGCTATATATTTCTAATTGTTAAGTCTATCACAGTCTGCCTGAAAGGGAAAGACCGCATCCAAAAAAGGATGTGGATAAAAAACAATGGAGCCGTCCCTGCCCTGTCTGTGCCTGTACTTGCCTTCCTCCCCGCGCGTCTGCCGTCCTGCAGGG
>OGYI01000637.1_pt1 | contig 42446 bp, 38 predicted proteins | sample 1576521 | NCBI WGS metagenome assembly OGYI01 (sample SAMEA3541484, study PRJEB24748) | human gut metagenome | biome: human gut; feature: human-associated habitat; material: faeces | place: China | collected 2012
GGCAGAGCCATATTACCGACACCCTCAAGCAGCAGGTGGCGGGAGACCGCCTCTCCCACGCCTATCTCTTCACCGGCACACGGGGTACCGGCAAGACCACCTGCGCCCGGATACTGGCCAAGGCGGTGAACTGCCTGTCCCCGGTGGACGGCGAGCCCTGCGGCCGCTGCGAGGCCTGCCGGGCCGTGGATGCCGGCACCACGCTGGATATCACGGAGCTGGACGCCGCCAGCAACAACGGCGTGGATCAGGTCCGTGCGCTGCGGGAGGAGGCGGTGTATCCCCCTGCCGTGCTGAAAAAGCGGGTGTATATCATCGACGAGGTGCATATGCTCTCCACTCCGGCCTTCAACGCTCTGCTGAAGATTCTGGAGGAGCCGCCGGAGCATCTGATGTTCATTCTGGCCACCACGGAGCTGCACAAGGTTCCGGCCACCATTCTCTCCCGGTGCCAGCGCTTCTCCTTCAAGCGCATCCTGCCCCGTGATATGGAGCGCCAGCTGCTGCACATCGCTCAGGCCGAGAAGATCGACCTCACCGCCGACGGAGCGGAGATCCTCTCCCGCATGGCGGGGGGCGCCCTGCGGGATGCCCTGAGCCTGCTGGATCAGTGCCGTGTGGCGGAGGGCCAGCTCACCAGCCGTGCCGTGCTGGACGTGCTGGGCCTTGCCGGCAGCGTCCAGACCCAGCAAATGATGCGCTGTATTCTGGACCGTCGGACGCCGGATGCCCTGCTGCTGCTGGATCAGCTGTACCGCAGCGGCAAGGACGTCTCTGCCCTGCTGGGGGAGCTCAGCGATCTGGCACGGGAGATGACCATTCTCAAAGCCGCGCCGGAGGGGGGCAGCGCCCTGCTCTCCGGGCTGTACGATACCAAGACCCTGACGGGCCTCTCCGGAAACGTCTCCATGCAGCGGCTGCTGTACCTGACGGAGACGCTGCAAGGGACCCGTGCCGCCCTGCCGGACAGCTTCCAGCCTCGGACGGACGTGGAGCTGTGCCTGCTGCGGCTGTGTGACGAGAGCCTCTGCGGCGACCTGACGGCCCTCAGCGCCCGGCTGGACCGGGTGGAGGAGCTGCTGAAAAAGGAAACGCCGAAAGAATTGCATAATGTCGAGACGGTCATCAGTGGAAGTGTGAGTGCGCTTTGCACAGCTGCAAAGGAGGCTTGTGAGGAACTGGGCTATGAGACGGTCATTTTAACAGACCGGCTGGACTGCGAAGCGAAAGAAGCAGGGGCGTTTCTCGCATCGATTGCGAAAACACAATGTTGTAATATGCAAGGAAATAGGTGTGGAGATATTCCGCAGAATATGCAGCAAAATGAACAGCAGAAGAATACAAATAAGCTTGCATTTATTGCAGGCGGTGAAACGGTTGTACATTTACATGGTACCGGAAAAGGTGGGCGCAATCAGGAGCTGGCGCTGTCGGCGGCAATCGGTTTAGATGGAATGGAAGGCGTAGCACTTTTCAGCATTGGAAGTGACGGAACTGATGGTCCGACGGATGCCGCAGGCGGTTATGTGGATGGAAAGACTTGCGAAATGTTGCGAAAACATAAGACAGATATTTACCACGAGCTTCGTAATAATAATGCGTACGCAACTTTGGAGAAATGTGATGGACTGATAAAAACAGGTCCGACCGGAACGAATGTAAATGATGTTACAGTTTTGCTTATAGAAGAAAGAAATATTTAACATTGCCAGTGTAATTATATAATGAATAAAAGAAGGAAAGGAAAACAATGGATAAAAAAGCACTTTATGAAAGATTTGAATTTCGGAATATAGAACAAGGAGAAGCGGAACAGGCAGCAGAGATTGAACGAATCTGTTTTCCACCAAATGAAGCCTGCTCTGAGAAAAACATGTGTAACAGAGTCAGGGATATTTCGGAACTATTTCTCGTTGCAGTAGATAAGGGAAATGGAAAGATTGCCGGATTTTTGAACGGACTTGCGACAGACGAGCCAAAACTTCGGGATGAATTTTTTACTGACGCCGGTTTACATAACCCGAACGGGAAAAATATTATGCTGCTGGGACTGGATGTTTTGCCGGAATATCGTAGACAAGGACTTGCAAGAGAACTGGTTGCCGTGTATTTGCAGAGAGAACAGGCGAAAGGGCGCAGCGAGATTATTCTTACCTGCCTGGATGCGAAAGTAGAGATGTATGAAAAATTTGGCTTTATTGACCGTGGCATATCTGACTCTGTCTGGGGTGGCGAAGAGTGGCACGAGATGAGTGTAGTTTTGGAAAAATAATAGATTTTTTGAAAATAGCAAAAATTTTGCCGGGTGGTTTAGGATGGAAAATACATTCACGGGGAAATGGATTGAAATTTGAAATAATATAGGCAGATCATAAAATAATTTATATTATGGTTTTATTTAGATTTAGCGATAAATAAAATCAGGAAAGCAGGTAAAAAATTATGGAATTTAAATATTGCAAATTAGAGATTTTTATTCCGGAAACGAAAATATTGGAACTACAGAAAGCGTTACAGAAAGTGGACGCCGGACATATTGGGAATTATGATTCCTGCATGTCAGTAAGTCAGGTGACGGGATATTGGAGACCGTTAGATGGATGTGATCCGTATATTGGCGAGAATGGGAAAATAAGCAGCGAACCGGAGGCAAAAGTAGAAGTGACAATTTATGCAGAAGCGGTAGAGCGGACAATTCAGGCAATCAAGGAAGTGCATCCGTATGAAGAACCAGTCATCAACGCAATTCCAATCTGGAAGACGAGCTTTTTATAAAAAATGTTTTGTTTTCAACATTATAAAAGCGATTATAATCAGAATATGTATGGAAGCGTTACAGAGGAATTTTAAGAAAGCGGGGAATAAAAAATGGTACGAATGATAATGCATGATCCGGTGTTTTTGAATCAGAAATCAGAGCCGGCAACAGAAAAGGACAGACAGATCGCAGTCGATCTGTTGGATACTTTAAAAGCACACGAAGAAGGCTGTGTTGGCATGGCTGCAAATATGATCGGTGAGAAGAAACGGATAATTGCAGTGAATATGGGATTTATGAATGTGGCAATGTTCAATCCGAAAATCATAAAAAAATCAGGGAGATATGACACAGAGGAGGGATGTCTTTCGCTGCCTGGAGTGAGAAGCTGCACAAGATATCAGGAAATAGAAGTGGAATATCAGGATATAAATATGAAGAAACAAAAGCAGAAATATTCTGGCTGGATCGCACAGATCATTCAGCATGAAGTAGACCACTGTGATGGGATATTGATTTAGTCGAGAAAAACGATCCTGCCCGGAGACAGGATCGTTTCGTGAATTTACCGGATTCAATTATCTGATAAAAATAATTTAATTATTTAATGATACTGCTTATTACTGTGCATTCCATGCAGCAGCGCCGCCTTCAAGGGCGATTACTTTATCTTCGCTTACACCGAGTTCTTTCAGATAGTTTACTGCTTTTTCAGCATAATTATTACCTGAGTAGCATTCAACAACATAGAATTTGTTCGGGTTAGCTTTAACAGCTGCGTCAAGGTTTGCCTTGCATGTATCATCTGACAGATCTGTTACTTTTCCGTCAATACTCTCACGAAGTGGTGTAGAGATTGCACCATCGATGTGGCTTGTATTATAAGCAACAGCATCACGAAGGTCAAATACTACGAATGGAGTATTACCGGCATCAAGGTTTGCTTTTAACTGTGCAACAGTCATACCATGTTTGAAGAATTTACCTTTTGTAGAAGTATAAGATTTAACAAGGTAGTTTGCTTCTGTCCAGCCTTTCATTCCACCTGACAGAGTAACGATATTTGCACGGTCAACACCATTCTTGATCAGCATCTCTGTAGCTTTCTGCGCATATCTGTTACCAGAGTAGCAGATGATTGCATATTTCTGATCAGCAGAATCACCTGTGATTGCAGTTTTTGCATTTGCAAGTGCTGTAGCTTCGTCAGTTCCGTTTACAACACAGTCCATATCAGCGGAAACAGCACCAACGATGTGGCTTGTTGCGTAATCAGCAGCTTTACGTGCATCGATCAATTTGTAAGACTGTGTACTGTCGATGTCAGCTTTTAAGTCGGCAGCAGAAATCTTCACGCTAGATGTCTGGAATCCTGTCCATCCGGCAGCACCGCCTTCAAGAACGATGATTCTGTTCTCACTTACACCGATTTCTTTTAAGTAATTGACAGCTTTGTTTGCATATTTGTTACCAGAATAGCATTCTACAACATAGAATTTATTCGGGTTAGCTGTTACAGCAGCCTGAAGGTTTGCTTTAGACTGCTCGTTAGACAGGTCAGCACCGGTTGTATCACGAAGCGGTGTAGAAACAGCCTGTAAAATATGTCCTGCAGCATAAGCATTTACATCGCGGAGGTCAAATACTACGAAAGGAGTATTGCCTGCATTTAAATTTGCTTCTAACTGAGCAGATTTCATGCCATTTACAAAATCAAATCCACCTGTGGACTTGTAAGATTTAACACAGTAATTGTCATAATCCCATCCACCGGCATCTTTTTTCATTCCACCTGTTAATGTGAAAATATTTTTGTTGCTAATACCAGCTTTGATCATAATCTCAGTAGCTGCCTGTGCATAGCGGCTTCCGGAATTGCATACAACTGCATATTTTGTGCCTGCAGGATCATTTTTGATTGCAGCTTCAATATTTTTTGTAGCAGATGCCACATCAGTACCTGATACAGCACCGTCAACGTCAGCAGAAACAGCACCGGCGATATGAGATTCAGCATATTTAGCAGCCTGACGTACATCTAAGATTTTGTATTCCTGTTTTCCGTCGATATCAGCTTTTAAGTCTTCTTTTGAAACATAGTTGTATGGAGCTTTGTTTCCATCAACAGCGATTGTAATTGTTACAACAGTACCTGCTTTCGGAAGGTTAGCGGAGTTTCCAATCGTAGTTCCACCCATTGCAACATCTTCACTTGCACAGATACCTGCATAACAGCTTGATGTACAGATTTCACATCCGGATGGGATAGCTTTCTGAACAGCACCGCTGTTTGCGTATACAATTGTTCCGGTATATGCTGACTTGTCAGCATTTTTAATAGTATCCTGCATTGCTACAGCATCATGTCCTGCCCAGGATACAGATACGTTTAATTTTGAGTAATTAGTGTTAGTGCCTTTCTTATCTTTTACAGAAGCGATAGACTCACCGTTATCTAATACAGTTTTTGAATTTGTATTCCATGCTGTTGCACCAAGTGAATCCAGTGCGTTAGCGAGGTCGATGCGGTCATTCAGACCTGTAAAAATAGGATTTCCCCCAGAAGCTCCAAGATTAGCAGTCACGAGATAATGCATAGTTGGTTTTTTAAATGCAGAAGCATTTAAGATACCTTTTAAAGTAACAGTTCTGGCGTCTTTGTCAACTTTCACCGGCTCAGTTACAGTAATAAGGCATGTAGCTTTCTTGCTTCCACCCTTTTCAGTAGCTGTAATAGTAGCCTGTCCTGCTGCGATACCTTTTACAACACCTTTGGAAGATACAGTAGCAACTTTTGTGTTGCTTGATTTCCATGTAACACCCTGGTTGTAGAATCCTGTAGCTCCTTTTACAGTAGCTTTTAAAGTTGTTGTTTTTCCGGAAGCTACTGTTTTGGAAGTAGTGTTCAGTTTAACAGAAGAAGCTTTCAGATCTTTTACTTTGATCTTGATTGTAGATTTTACTTTCTTGTTCTTCTTGGAAGTAGCAGTGATCTTTACAGTACCTTTTTTCTTACCGGTAACAGTGCCTTTAGAAGATACAGTAGCAATTTTCTTGTTGCTAGATTTGTAGGTTACAGATTTGCTTGCTTTAGAAGGTTTTACAGATTTAACAGAAACCTTCACTTTACCCTTGATATCTACTGTTTTAGAAGTAGCTTTGAGGGTAATCTTTGTTGGCTTTTTCGAAGCCGCCTCACTGTTCATGCCTGTAGAAGCTGCCATAGTAAGAACTACAGCAAGTGAGAGCATAAACAGGGAGATTTTTTTGATTGTTGTTTTCATAATAACAACCCCTCCTTGTCTTACCGTTAAAAACGGACACTTTGTATCTACTTAAGTATAGTTTCTTATATTAATATAAGCAAATTGATAATATCAATAAAACTACTAAATAATAGATAATATCTATAAGATGAAAAATAGCCTAAATTCCAGTAAAATCGTGGGATTTAGGCCATTTGCTAAATAAATTATTTATTAGCTTAAATAGAAGAAAAAGCAAGAATTTGACATTATCCTTCAATAGCAATCTGTTTCTTATTTTCTACGGCAGGTTTGGCTTCTTTTTTCAGAATGGTCAGTTTCAAAATGCCATGTTTGAAGCTTGCTTTAATATCTTCTTCAGTTACATCCTTGCCAACATAGAAACTTCTCTGGCAGGAACCGGCATAACGTTCACGACGGATATAATGTCCGGTTTCTTTTTCTTTCTTATCCTTCTCCAGTCCTTTTGCGGCACTAATCGTCAAATAACCATCGTTTAACTCAATGGTAAGCTCCTCTTTCTTAAATCCAGGAAGGTCAATATCGAGAACATAACTGCCTTTTCTCTCGCGGATATCGGTCTTCATTAAGTTGTGAGCTCTGTGTCCGTAAAGTTTCTTCTTCATACGATGTTCATCTTTGTCATTATAAAATGGGAATCTGAAAAAATCATCAAATAAATTATCATTAAAAATACTAGGCATCATCATAAGTCATTCCTCCTTGAATCTCTATCTATATTATGTGCTACCGGAGCTTTTCACTCCGGCTATGAGCAACTTGTCGACTATAAGTTTAATTATAAGATTATCCTTCGATGGCAATCTGTTTTTTGCTTTCCACAGCAGGTTTAGCTTCTTTTTTCGGAATGGTCATCTTCAAAGTGCCATCTTCGAAACTTGCCTTAATATCATCTTCTGTGACATCTTTGCCAACATAAAAACTTCTCTGGCAAGAACCGCTGTAACGTTCACGACGGATATAATGTCCATCTTTATCTTTCTCATCGTTGTTTGTATCTGTGCTTGCGCTGATTGTCAGATAACCATCATTCAGTTCAGCCTTTACATTATCTTTCTGTACGCCCGGCATACTCATCGTCAGTTCGTAATCCTTTTCGTTTTCCTTAACATCTGTGTTCATAAGGCTTGTGTCACTATAACCCCATGCATTCCAATCATCATCAAAGAAATCGTCCAATAAGTTCTCTCCAAAAATACTAGGTAACATCATAAGTCATATCTCCTTTCAAAAGACATTCATAAAATATAATTAAGCACTGTCGGAGAATCCGATGTGTTGTTGTCTCATAGGAACATCTGAAATCAAGATCCTTTCTTTTTATCTCTCTTTCCTTGTTCTAACTGTACTATAACACCTATTATTAGCACTGTCAAGAGGCGAGTGCTAATTTCTGAAATTTTTTTTATTAACTGAAAAACAAACTTCTATTATGTAGCATATTTTTCTGCAAAGTAAAACAAGGGGTGGCATTTAGTCTTACAATCGTTTATCCTATAAGAAGTACAGTGCTTTCATGTTCTATTACACAGATATAATGTAAAACGTAAGATTCCAGACAGACAAAAGAAAGCGAAAACATATAGGGGATAAGAAAATGATAAGAAACATAGATATGAAAGAGATTTCCGATGGAAATCTATACACGGCAAATGACATGGTAAAAGCAGATTGTCAGGACTGCAAAGGCTGTTCTGCGTGTTGCCGTGGTATGGGTAATTCTATTGTGCTGGATCCTTATGATGTCTGGCAGATGAGTGCCGGGCTGGGTGAGACATTTGAAGAATTAATGAAAGGAAAGATCGCGCTCGGAGTTGTGGATGGCATGATCCTGCCGCATCTTGACATGAATGACGGGACGTTAGGCTGTCCATTCTTAAATGAAGCTGGCAGATGCAAGATTCATGCATTCCGTCCGGGAATCTGCCGGTTATTTCCGCTTGGACGATTTTATGAAGAAGATGGATTTAAGTATTTTTTGCAGATCCATGAATGTCAGAAGAAGGACCGAACGAAGATTAAGGTGAAAAAATGGCTTGGCATTGCAAATCTCAAAGCATATGAGAACTATATTACTTCCTGGCATGCATTTTTGAAAAACTGTGAGACGGCACTTGCAGATTTGAGTGCTGAAGAAGCAAAGATTTTGCAGGTTTTCATTTTGCGGACATTCTATCAGACACCATATCAGGCAGAACTTGCCGCTGGGGATGCATTTTACAGTGAATATGAAAAACGTAGAGAACTAGTGCGGATGAAGCTGGATTTATAATACAGAAAGTGAAGAAACAGGTGTAGGAAATATGAGAAATATTACAATCGGAATACTGGCGCATGTTGATGCGGGAAAGACAACACTTTCGGAAAGTATTTTGTATTTGAGTGGCAAATTAAAAACGTTGGGAAGAGTGGATCATAAAGATGCATTTCTGGATACGCATGAACTGGAGCGGAGCAGAGGAATTACGATATTTTCCAAACAGGCGGTATTTCCGCTTGATCCGTGGCAGGTGACTTTGCTGGATACACCGGGACATGTGGATTTTTCAGCGGAGATGGAGCGTACTTTGCAGATCCTCGATTATGCGATTCTTGTGATCAACGGAGCAGACGGAATCCAGGGACATACAAGGACACTCTGGAGCCTCCTGAAACGCTACAATGTACCGGTATTTTTATTTGTAAATAAGATGGATCAGGAAGGAACAGACAGGAAGCACCTGCTGGAAGAATTGAAAAATGGACTGGACGACCAGATTATGGCATTTGATGTAGAGAAAGATACTTCTTTCTATGAAAATGCAGCAATGGGAGATGACCGGGCGCTGGAAGAATACCTGGAGGCAGAGAAACTTACGGAAGAGACAATTGCTGGACTGATCATGGAAAGAAAGGTATTTCCGTGCTATTTTGGATCTGCGCTTAAAGTCGAAGGTGTACAGCAATTGCTGGACGGGCTGGCAGAGTATATGGAAACGAATGCAGATGAACCGGCAGATTTTGGCGCGCGTGTGTACAAGATTTCAAGAGATGATAAAGGAAATCGTCTGACACATATGAAAGTGACATCCGGGAAACTGAAAGTCAAAGAAATTCTGGAAAATCATCCGGAAGATGGTGAACACTGGGAAGAGAAGGTGAACCAGATCCGCATTTATTCAGGGGATAAGTTTGAGGCAGTTCCGGAAGTTTCGGCTGGAACAATTTGTGCAGTGACAGGCCTTAGTATGACAAAGCCGGGAGAAGGTCTCGGAGTGGAAGCGGAGAATGTAGAGCCGGTGCTGGAACCAGTACTGACTTATCAGGTGTTATTGCCGGAAGGATGCGATGTATCGGAAATGCTCCGGAATCTGCGCCAGTTAGAAGAGGAAGATCCCCTGCTTCGTGTTGTATGGAAAGAAGAACTGTCGGAGATTCACGTATGTCTGATGGGAGAAGTGCAGATCCAGATTCTGCATGAGCTGATCTTAGAACGCTTTGGCGTGGATGTAACATTTGGGGAAGGCAATATTGTATATAAAGAGACAATTACGAACCGCGTAGAAGGCGTCGGACATTATGAGCCACTGCGCCATTATGCAGAAGTGCATCTGATCATGGAACCGGGCGAGCCAGGAAGTGGTCTTACATTTGATACGATCTGCAGTGAGGATGATCTGGACAGAAACTGGCAGAGACTTATTTTCACACATCTGGAAGAAAGAGAGCACAGAGGCGTCCTTACTGGAGCGCCAATCACAGATATGAAAATCACGCTGGCGGCAGGAAAAGCACATTTAAAGCACACGGAAGGCGGTGATTTCCGTCAGTCTACTTATCGTGCGATCCGGCAGGGACTGATGCAGGCGGACAGTGTGCTGTTGGAACCTTATTATGCATTTGAACTTGAGATTCCGGCTTCAGTAACAGGAAGAGCGCTGAATGATATGCAGAGGCTGGCAGCAGAGGCAGAGGCGCCGCAGCAGGAAGGCGATCGGACACGGATCAAAGGGCTGGCACCGGTGGCAACCATGCGCGATTATCAGAGAGAAGTTGCAGCTTATTCTCATGGAGAAGGAAGGTTTGCTTGCGTATTTTCCGGATACCATCCTTGTCACAATGCAGAAGAAATTATAGAGGCAATTGGCTATGATGCGGAGCGTGATATGGAAAATCCGACAGGTTCCGTATTCTGTTCGCACGGAGCAGGCTATTATGTGCCGTGGGATGAAGTGCCGGAGCATATGCATATAGAAAGCCAGCTTGCACGGATAGAGGCTGCCGAGAGACAGGCAGAAGAAGCAAAGAGGGCAGAGAAAGAATTGAAAACTGCCGGGAATCAGAATCCAGGGGCAGGTGAGAAATATTCCAATACATGCAGAAGAAGCAATTTTGTCGGGAAGACGGCTCCGGGCGCCGGTTATGGAAGCTGGGAAGAAGAGAAAGAACTGGAAGAGATTTTCATTCGCACGTATGGAAAAATTGAGCGGAAATTATCGGATACTACAAGAACGGTTGCTACACCGGTGAAAAAGAAAAAATCGCAGGAGCATTTACCGGAATATTTGCTTGTAGATGGTTATAATGTCATTTTTGCGTGGGACGAGCTGAAAGAGCTGGCTAAAGACAGCATTGAAGCGGCGAGAGACCGATTGATGGATATTCTGTGCAATTATCAGGGATATAAAAAATGCACAGTGATCCTTGTGTTTGATGCATACAGAGTGGAAGGTCCGTATCTGGAAATCCAGAAATACCACAACATTCATGTTGTATTTACGAAGGAAGCGGAGACCGCAGATCAGTATATCGAAAAAGTTGTTCATGAAGTGGCGAAAAAATACCGTGTAACGGTAGTGACTTCCGATGGAATCGAGCAGGTTGTCACTGTTGGTCAGGGTGCAAATCTGATTTCTTCCAGAGAGTTTTATGAAGAAGTCGAGATTATGAAAAAAGAGCTGCGGGAAGAATACATCGAGCGTCATCAGGGTGGAAAAAATTATCTTTTTGACCACATGGATGAGGAACTTGTCAAACGAATGGAGAAATTAAGACTGAGTGACGAAGAGATTGAGAAGTGGTAGAGAAATCAGTAGATGAACCTACATTCGGTGAGTGCGGCGGCAAAATAAGAAAGTGAAGATCACTGCGCAGGCACTGGATGGAACCAGTAAGAAAGCAAGTATGACGATAAAGATTAAGTAAAAGGAAAAAAGGGGACGGGGATTTTCTAGAAAATCCCCGTCCCCTTTTTAAGACATTACCATATCACCGCGATAAAATATCACCAAATTACATACCTCTGACTTGTTTATTGATCGCATCCTGCATCAGGCAGTAGTTGACAATGCCAAATCCCAAAATCCCGATGACCAGATACAGAATGTTGGAATTTCCCTGAATCCTGTTAATACGATCCGTGCGCTCACCCATTTTATACATCCAGTATAAGTTATAAATGTTACAAGTGACAATGGATAAGAGAAATACCATGCCGCCGGATGTCGCATATGGTTCACCGGCAAGAGCATTGATCTCGTCATTTAGTTTGATCATCCAGTAAATACCGTAAATTCCACACGTTACGATCGATAAGATTACACAAAGCGGAATGTTTCGTGGCGTGATAACAGAATTTTGCTGAAAATTGTTATTATAACCGGTATTTCCATAAGTATTGTTGGCATTATATGCATTATTTCCCGCATAATTATTGTTGGTATTGTAATTGTTATCGGTATTGTAATTATTGGTATAGCCATTATTATCAAAAGTTGTCTCTTTTTCGTCGGCAGAATGAGTGTAGCTGTACGCATTCTCATTTTCGGTTGTATTATCAGACTGACTGGAAGTATCTGAGTAACTGTATGTGTAGGTATTCTCGCTTGCATGTTCGTCAGAATGAGAAGTTGCGTTTTCAGTAGCTGCATTTGAAGAAGTTCCCTCAGAATTCTCGCTTGTATGGGTGTCTGATGGGGAGTCAGCAGAAGCATCCTCCGGCGCAGTGTAAGCTGTCATAAACGGATTTTCTTGCATATGATTGCTATTGCCAGTGTCAGTCTGCTCAGCATTATTGGTAGAATCTGTTGTGTGATTGTTAAGATCTGCATTTGTCTCGCCATCAGAGAGTGGTGCTCCACACTCTGGGCAGTGTTTGTATGCGTCGTCGCAAGGGGCGCCGCATTTTCCACAAAATTTCATGGAAATTCCTCCTTATGTTCTGTGAATGAAAGGGAATCCGGTTAAAACCGGATTCCTTTAAAATTTATTTGTCTGTAATTTCACTGTGTAGCTGCTGCAAGGATTTTACTTCGCCATTTCCATGTTCTTTCACATAGCGGATTCCTTTTGCAGTTGCTCTCGCAGCAGCAATGGTCGTCATGTAAGGAATCTTTGCCTTGATCGCAGCCTTACGCAGGTAACTGTCATCATTTACACTGTCTTTTCCGACCGGTGAGTTGACGATCAGGTCGATCTGACCATTGGTGATCGCATCCAGCGTGTTCGGACGACCGCCTTCGGAAAGCTTATTGATGCGTGTAACATCAATGCCGGCTTCCTTGATCAGCTCATAAGTATTTCCGGTAGCAACCAGTTTGAATCCATCATCAGCGAATGACTGAGCAATCTCTACAACTTCAGCTTTGTCTTTGCGATTTACAGAAATCAGTGCCGTTCCGGAAAGCGGAAGCTTGGACTGTGTTGCTTCCTGTGCTTTGTAGAAAGCTTCTCCGTAAGTTTCGGCAAGTCCGAGAACTTCACCGGTAGAACGCATCTCAGGTCCTAAGATCGGATCAACTTCCTGGAACATGTTGAATGGGAAGACTGCTTCTTTTACTCCGAAATACGGGATATTCTGTTCTTTTAAGTCAGCAACCGGCGATTTGCGTCCGGTCAGTTCGGAAGTGATGATGTCTGTTGCAAGCGGTACCATACGGATGTTGCAAACCTTTGAAACAAGCGGTACAGTACGGGATGCACGCGGGTTTGCTTCCAGAACATAAACCTTTCCGTTTTCAATTGCATACTGCATGTTCATAAGACCTTTGACATGCATCTCTTCTGCGATCTTGCGTGTGTATTCTTTGATCGTCTGTACATTTTCTTCGGAAATGTGCACGGACGGGATAATACATGCAGAGTCTCCGGAGTGTACACCGGCAAGCTCAATGTGCTCCATAACAGCCGGTACAAATGCATGATTTCCGTCGCTGATCGCATCTGCCTCACATTCCAGTGCGTGGTTCAGGAAACGGTCAATCAGGATCGGACGATCCGGAGTTACGCCGACAGCGGCTTTCATGTATCCTTCCAGACTTTCGTCATCGTATACAACTTCCATTCCGCGACCACCGAGAACGTAAGAAGGACGAACCATAACCGGATAACCGATTTCTTTTGCAATGGCAAGTGCCTCTTCTACAGTAGTAGCCATTCCGGATTCTGGCATAGGAATCTCAAGTTTATCCATCATTTCGCGGAAAAGATCACGGTCTTCTGCAAGGTCGATAACAGATGGAGAAGTTCCGAGAATCTTCACACCGTTTCTTTCCAGATCAGCAGCCAGGTTAAGCGGTGTCTGTCCGCCGAACTGTGCAATAACACCAACCGGTTTTTCCTTTTTGTAAATGCTTAATACATCTTCCAGTGTCAGTGGCTCAAAGTATAATTTATCAGAAGTATCATAATCTGTAGAAACTGTTTCCGGGTTACAGTTTACAATAATTGTCTCAAAGCCGAGTTTCTTGAGTGCTAAAGCTGCGTGTACACAGCAGTAGTCAAATTCGATACCCTGTCCGATACGGTTTGGACCGCCGCCAAGGATCATAATCTTCGGTTTATCTGTATTTACCGGATTCTTATCTTCAGCGTTGTAAGTAGAGTAGTAGTAAGCGCTGCCTTCGGTACCACTTACGTGTACACCTTCCCATGCTTCTTCGCATCCAAGTTCGATTCTGCGGTTACGGATATCGTCTTCCGGAACTTCCAGGATCTGGCTTAAATATTTATCTGAGAAACCGTGTTTCTTTGCGGCAACGAGTGCATCATCTGCCGGAAGAGCTCCTTTCTTCGCAGCAAGTGCTTCTTCTTCGTCTACCAGTTCTTTCATCTGCTCAATGAAATATGTTTTAACTTTTGTAAGATCATAGATCTCTTCAATTGTAGCACCTTTGCGGAGCGCTTCATACATAATGAAATGACGGTCGCTAGATGGTGTAATGAGCATTTTCAGAAGCTGATCTTTGCTCATGTTGTTGTAGTCTTTGGCATAACCAAGACCGTAGCGTCCGGTCTCGAGACTGCGGATTGCTTTCTGGAAAGCTTCTTTGTAAGTCTTTCCGATACTCATAACTTCGCCGACTGCACGCATCTGTGTTCCGAGTTTGTCTTCTACACCTTTGAATTTCTCAAATGCCCAGCGTGCAAATTTGATAACAACATAATCGCCGTCCGGAACATATTTATCCAGAGTTCCGTATTTGCCGCATGGAATATCTTTTAAAGTTAATCCGGAAGCCAGCATTGCAGACACAAGTGCAATCGGGAAACCGGTAGCTTTGGAAGCAAGAGCTGAAGAACGGGAAGTACGCGGGTTGATCTCGATAACGACAATTCGGTCGGAAACCGGATCATGTGCAAACTGTACGTTCGTTCCACCGATAACTTCTACGGAGTCAACAATTTTATAAGCCTGCTCCTGCAGACGTTTCTGACACTCTTCGGAAATCGTCAGCATCGGAGCTGAACAGAAGGAATCTCCTGTATGTACGCCAAGAGGATCGATATTCTCAATAAAGCAGACGGTGATCATATTGCCTTCTGCATCACGGACGATCTCTAATTCCAGCTCTTCCCAGCCGAGTATGGATTCTTCTACAAGTACCTGTCCGACAAGACTTGCCTGTAATCCTCGTGCCATAACGGTTTTTAATTCTTCTTTGTTATAAACAAGTCCGCCGCCGGCGCCTCCCATAGTGTAAGCCGGACGAAGAACAACCGGATAACCAAGTTCGTCTGCAATGGCAAGACCTTCTTCTACGCTGTAAGCAACCTGGCTTTTGGCCATTTCGATGCCCAGTGCATCCATGGATTTCTTAAATTCGATACGGTCTTCACCACGTTCAATGGCATCTACCTGTACACCGATAACCTGTACATTATATTTGTCCAAAACCCCTTCTTTGGCAAGTTCGGCGCAGAGGTTCAGTCCGGACTGTCCTCCAAGGTTCGGAAGCAGTGCATCCGGGCGCTCTTTGGCAATGATCTGTTCCAAACGGTCTACGTTCAGAGGTTCAATATAGGTGACATCGGCTGTTTCCGGATCTGTCATAATCGTAGCCGGGTTTGAGTTTACCAGTACGATTTCATACCCAAGCTTACGCAGTGCTTTGCACGCCTGTGTTCCGGAATAGTCAAACTCGCACGCCTGTCCGATGATGATCGGGCCGGAGCCGATGATTAGTACCTTGTGAATATCTGTTCTCTTTGGCATATCGTGATTCCCTCCTGTGACATGTAATGTAAAAATCTCTTGTTCTATTATATAGATAGAACAAGAGATTGGCAAGAACACATCTTATAAACTTTTTAATATTTATACAAAATAATGAATAAATAATGCATAAGTGATGCATAAGTGATAACAGCTAAGGAAGTTCCACAATTACCGGAAATAGTTTTATTTATATTTTTTCTCTAATGAAAAGCCGTGTCCGCGCACTTCACTGACATGGCTTACAACAACGAAACTTTCCGGATCAATCTCGCGGATGATCTTTTCAATCCGTGGAAGCTCGCGGTTGGAGATTACACTGAAGATCATCTGGGTTGGCTCATCCATATAACCGCTCCGGGCAGACAGGGCTGTCACGCCGCGGTCCATTTCTGTAATGATTGCCTGACGGATCTTTTCGTGTTCGTTGCTCATGACTTTCACTTCGATACGTGTTGTGCCAAAGACGAGTAATTTGTCGAGTACAATCGTGTAGATCATGACAAGGATGATTCCGTAGAGTACATTGTCAACCGGGTTATAAGCTGCCTGGAAGATTAGAATTGTAAAGTCAAATACATACAGACTTACAGATACCGGGATGCGGAAAAAATGATTCAGCACCAGCGGTGGGATATCCATACCACCGGTGGAAGCACCGCTCCGGATGACAATGGCAAGTCCAATGCCGATACCGAGTCCGGAAAAGATGGTACACAACAGCACATTGTCAGTCAGCACCAAATCACCGAAGAGTCGGTTGAAAAATTCCAGTGAGATCGGATAAGCGAATGTACTGATGATCGTTGTCAGGGCAAATTTTTTACCAAGAACGATGAAACCTAAGAGCAGCATTGCGATATTAAAAATTAAAATAACGCCGGAAATATTAAACCCGGTATAATGTTTTACGGCAAGTGCGATACCGGTTGTACCACCGGTCATCAGGTCAGAAGGGAGAAGGAACAGTTTTAATGCCAGAGCATAGATCATATTCCCCAAAATGACCACAAGTACAGACATAATTTTCTGAAAAACAGTTTCTTTCTTATGCATAGATAATTCTCCTCTTTTGTTTTATTTTATGTTGTCGGCAACCTCTGAACCGACACACATATTTCCCTGGTCAGTTGCTTCAAAATCAGCATATATATTTCCCTATTCAGCTGCTTCAAAATCGACAGGTATCGTTTCCTGTGCAGCTGTTTCAAGACCGGCAAGCAGATTCATAGGTTTAAAGCAGAAATGATTGCAATAATGAGAAAAGAAACTCTTCCCGCAAAGCTTCCGGCAAACTGATCACCATATGCATCCCTAAGATCCGGGATCAGTGCTGAAAATAGGTTCAGAAAGCGGGTGAAAAACAGGCTTAACGGAAATTGTAAAAGATCCAGAAGAAGCCGGAACTTCAGATTTTCTTTCTTCTTATTATATAAATATTCTATTGAGGTTCATAACGGACAAAATGCCCAACATTTCTATTATATCACAAAACTTGCTTTCTGCGCCAGAAAATATTATATTAGTGCCAGACGCTTTTTTTAATTAAGATATAAAAACAAAACATTATATAGCTATGTTCGACAGCAAAAGGAGAGACAATATGGAAATCAGTATTTTATTAATGAAACAGATTGCAGAACTATTTCTGATGATCCTGATGGGTTACCTGGTAGTGAAAGCCGGTATTGTAACGGCTGAGGATAGTAAAGTGCTATCTAAAATTGTATTGTATCTGGTAATTCCGTGTGTGATCATTCATGCGTTCCAGGTAACCTATACGAAAAATACGGTAAAGGAATTAGAACTTGCATTTGCGGCATCGGTCTTATTGCAGATCATTTTGCTGATCGCAGTATGGGCAATTGCAAAAGCTTTGAAAATGGATGAAGTAGAATTGGCATCGGTATATTATTCAAATTCAGGAAATCTGATCGTACCTTTGGTAACATTTATCCTGGGTGAAAAATGGGTGCTCTGCGGCTGTGTTTTTATGAGCGTGCAGCTGGTGTTTATGTGGACACACGGGAAAAAGATCATCAGCAGAGAAGAGGGAACGGATTGGAGAAAGATCGTATTTAATATCAATATGATCGCAGTTGTCCTGGGAATTGTTTTATTCTTTTTACAGATTAAACTTCCGGAAATCGTGGATGGGACAATGAGTGCGGTTGGTGTTATGATCGGACCGGCGAGCATGATCGTTACAGGAATGTTACTTGCCCAGATGAGCCTGCGACAAGTGTTTGCGAATAGACGGATTTATTTTGTGACAGCATTAAGACTTGTGGTTGTACCGATGATATCCTTACTCCTATTAAAATTCAGTCATCTGATCAGCTGGCATCCGGATGGAAAGAAGATATTGCTTGTTGTCTTTCTGGCGGTGATCACACCTTCTGCATCAACGGTAACGCAGATGTGTCAGGTGTATGGAAATGATTCAAATTATGCAAGTGCAATTAATGTGATGACAACATTGTTATCCATTCTGACAATGCCGCTAATGGTATATGCATTTGAAGTTTTAATGTAAAATACGGTTTGTAAAAGACATATCTATTTGTCTATATGATAAATTTGTATTAATAAGTTGGAAACCAAGTAAAACAGAGCGCTTCGGTGGGTTTAACACATATAGACACAGTCTATATTTACAATGATATATTCGCAATATCAATTATACGAAATACAGATTTGATGATACAATGAACGTGAGTAACTAGAGGAGGATAATAACATGTGTCAGAATGAGAGAGTAAAAGATGCAGACAAATGCATCCACTGTCATGTCTGTCAGGAGAATTGTTCCTTTTTGAAAAAGTATGGTCTTGATATAGGTGATACTGAAAAGCTTAATAAGCTTGCGTATCACTGTTTTTTATGTGGCAAATGTTCAGAAGTCTGTCCGGTGGGGATTGACGGACAGGGAATCATTATGGATATGCGCAGAGCCAGCGTTGCATCTGACGAAGGCGCGCGGGTGAACAAAGAGTACAAGCGGACCATTTCTGAAAAAAAGGAATATTCATATCGCAATTATAGGCATGTGACAGAGAAGAGTGTGTTATTTCCGGGATGCAATTTCCCGTCTGTATATCCGAAGACAACAAAAGTTCTGGTGGAATTGTTTGAAAAAGAAGCTGGGATCGGTGTTGTCTATGACTGCTGTGGAAAACCAATCGCAGATATAGGAATGGAAGTCGAAGAGGAACGTATTATGCAGGGAATTCAGAAGCGCATGGATGATGCAGGGGTGACAGAGGTCATTACGATGTGTCCGAACTGTTATGCATTTCTGAAGCCAAGACTTACGATCCGTGTAGTGAACATTTATCAGAAATTAAAAGAACTGCATCTGGGTGAGAAGTGTCTGCCTGGCGGTACGATGTTTCGTCCATGCCCTGACAGAGAAAAGGGAGAATGGCTCACAGATATTGAGGCGTTTTCAGACGCAGAATTTCAGACGTTGGAGGATATCCAGTGCTGTGGCCTTGGTGGCCAGGGCTGCGCCAAAGAACCGGAGATAGCAAAAAGCTTTGCTGAGATAGTGAAGAAGTATCCGCAGACGATTTATACATATTGCGGATCCTGTGCAGGCAATCTGACCAGAAACGGCTGTAAGCAGGTACGTCATGTCCTGCCGGAGATTCTGGGAACAAAAGAAAAACCGGATACGATCAAATCCCTGATCAATCGTATGCGGACAAAGTATCTATAGAAACAAGAGAGAACAAAAGGAAACAAAGAAAAAGGAGAACAAGAGGTGGAAACAAAAAAACAAAACAAATGGCTCAGTAAGATTATAGTAATCGTGTTGATCGTAGGATGTGTGGCAGTTTATTTCTGCGTACCGAGTGTAAATAAGCTGATGAATCGTATTTTTGCAGCATTTGCAAGCGGCGACTTTACCGTTGTCAAAGAATTCGTTGCATCTTACGGTGCATATGCAGCAGCTGTGTCTTTTGCATTGATGATCTTACAGTCTGTAGCAGCCCCGCTTCCGGCATTCCTGATCACATTTGCGAACGCAAACTTATTCGGATGGTGGCAGGGAGCGATTCTTTCCTGGTCAAGTGCGATGGCAGGATCAGTGCTTTGCTTCTATATCGCAAGAATTCTGGGAAGAGATGTAGCTGAGAAGCTTACAAGCAAAGCAGGACTTCAGCAGATCGATGTCTTCTTTGAGAGACATGGAAATTTAAGTATCCTGATCGCAAGACTTCTGCCGTTTATTTCATTTGATTATGTAAGTTATGCAGCAGGTCTTACATCTATGTCTTTCTGGGGATTTTTCGTAGCTACAGGAATCGGACAGCTTCCGGCAACCATCGTTTACTCTTATGTGGGTGGTATGCTGACCGGAGGAGCAAAACTGCTCGTAACAGGACTTCTGATCTTATTTGCTTTATCAGGTCTTATCGTTCTGTTCAAACAGTTATATAATGAAAAACAGAAGAAAGCAAAATAAATCAAAAGAAAGAAAAATATAACAAAATATACAAAAACAGGAGGAACAAAACAATGGAAACTTATTACAATCCGGAAGATCTGGCAAAATTTGGCACAATGGGAGAAGAAGCTCCGAAACTCTGGGAGAATTTCATGCAGTACTACAGCTCTGTATTTGAAGAAGGTGCACTGACAGCAAGAGAAAAATCACTGATTGCTCTTGCAGTTGCACACGCAGTACAGTGCCCATATTGTATCGATTCTTACACACAGGACTGTCTGTCCAAAGGTGTTGACGAAGAGCAGATGACAGAAGCAGTTCATGTAGCATGCGCGATCCGTGGAGGAGCAACACTGGTTCACGGTGTACAGATGAAAAATGTTGTAAAGAAACTGGAACTTTAGAATGAACATTCGAGAGGAATTTAGAAAGCTTACAGATATTCCTGTATTTTCTTCGATGGTCGAAGATAAAACCTGTTTGGAGACGGATCAGATGTCCGTTCTCCAGATCAATGTCGGACGGCTTTGTAATATGGCATGTAAGCATTGCCATATGGAAGCCGGACCGCAGCGTACGGAAATCATGGGGAAAGAAGTACTGGAGGCGTGTCTGAAGCTCTATACCCAATGGGGATTTGATACCATCGATATTACTGGAGGAGCTCCAGAGATGAATCCACATTTTCGGTGGTTTGTGGAAGAAGCAACCAAGATCTGCAGTCACGTGATCGTCCGGACCAATCTGACGATTATGATGGAAGAAGGATATGAAGATCTTCCTGAATTTTATGCGGATCATAAGGTCGAATTGTTCTGCTCGCTGCCACATTATAAGGCACGAAATTCCGAAAAACAAAGAGGTGCCGGAACATTTGATCCTTCCATTCACATGATTCAGAGATTAAATGCCCTGGGCTATGGGAAAGATCCGGAGCTTAAACTTAATATGGTATTTAATCCGGCAGGCGCATTTCTTCCACCGGACCAGACAGCGATGGAGAAGGAATACAAGCAGCACCTTGGAGAAGATTACGGAATTGTGTTTAACAATTTGTTTACACTCAGCAACAATCCGGTTGGAAGATTTGGAACATTTCTTGTAAGAACAGGAAATTTACAGGGGTATTTGAAAAAATTGCTGGATGCATTTAATCCGGCTGCGCTCCCTGGAATGATGTGCAGAAGCCAGATTTCCGTTGCGTGGGATGGAAAAGTGTATGACTGCGATTTCAATCAGGCGATTGATCTGCCGATCGGTTCGAAAAAAACAATCATGGAACTGGTGGATACGCCTTACGAAAAACGCCGGATTCTGTTTGACAAACACTGCTATGCCTGTGTGGCGGGGCAGGGCTCCAGCTGAGGTGGCAGTACAACATAACAGGTTGTTATGTAAGAATTAAGAAAAGCTTGAAAAGGAGAGATCAATATGGATCAGATGGCAAATGAGATCAAGGACAATTTTATCAAAGGCTATGACTGCTCACAGGTTGTGTTCCGCCATTTTGCAGAACAGTTTGACTTAAGCGTTGACGAGGCAAACCGTATCGCGGCCTGTTTTGGTGGCGGCATGATGTTAGGTTCTGTCTGTGGTGCTTATACCGGTGCGCTGATGGCGATCGGTTTAAAGTATGGACACAGCAAAGAAGAAGGACTGATGGATCAGAAAAATGTGATGATCAGCAAGTACATGGAATTTAAAAATCGTTTCGAACAGGAATACGGTTCTGTAAACTGCAAAGAGATCATTGGATTTGACGTATCCACACCGGAAGGACTTCAGGGCGCACTGGACAGCGGCAAGATGACAGAATTCTGTCCATGCCTGGCAGAAAAAGTGATCCAGATCACAGAGGAAATATTAAAAGAAGAGGAGAAATGATATGAAAAAGTTTATCAGATGTATGGGTGTCGGACTCCTGGCCATGATGATGGTAGTCGGATGCGGAAGTAAAGCAAAAGGTGTCTCAGATGATAAATTAGTTTCGAAAGATGCATTTACAGGAGATTATCTGATCACAGCAAAAGAAGCCAAAGGACTGATTGGCGATGACAATGTCATTTTCGTAGACTGCCGTGGCGAAAAGTATTCCAATAAAGAAACCATCAAAGGCGCTACAGCAACAAGCTGGCAGGCAATGTGCACATGCGAAGACAAATACGGAAAACAGGGCGATGAGAACTGGGGAAAAGTTCCACAGCCTGCAGAATTATCTAAGAAATTAAGCAACCTTGGACTGGATCCGAAGAAAGAAATCGTTTTTTTAGGCGAAACACTTGGCGGATGGGGCGAAGATGCCCGTGTTCTTTGGGAGCTGCGCGTAGCAGGTTACACAAACCTTAAGATGGTTGACGGTGGATACGAAGCGCTGGTAAATGCCGGAGCTGAGACACAGAAAGGACCTTCCAAGTTAGACAAAGTAGATGTGAAGATTGACAAACTTGACATGACACATGACATGGAAACAGAAGAACTTCAGAAGAACTACAAAGATTACAAGATTGTGGATGTTCGTACAGATGAAGAGTATGAAGGTGCTAAGAAATATAACGAAGCAAAAGGCGGACATCTTCCGGGAGCAATCCACATTCGTTATACAGATCTTTTCCGTGAAGACGGAACATTAAGATCACAGGCTGACATTGATAAGATGTTAAAAGATGCGGGCATTTCCAAAGATGACAAGATCGTAACTTATTGTACAGGCGGTATTCGTTCCGCATATATGCAGCTTGTACTTGAAATGGCAGGATGCAAGAATACATGGAACTATGACCAGTCATTCTGGAGATGGGCTGTAGTCGGAGACGTTGAAAAATAGGAATTAATGAATTATCAGTGATTGAAAGATGATAATTCAGGAGCAATCACATCCGTTTTAAGAGAGTCGGTTATGCGACTGAATAAAAATTGGGTGTGGTTGCTCTTTTTATCTTATTACGTGTTTTGTGCAAAAGTATATGACGTAAATAAAAAGCCAGCAAATCAGCTGGCTTTGATAAAATATATAGCATGTAATATAGTGTTTTACCTTACATTGGGTCAGATAATATTTACATTTATATCCGTCCGTCGATTTACTGTAAAACATTCAGTTTCACATTCTTCTTGCGAAGGAAGATACTTGCGACTGCGCCTAGTACCATCAGAATAATTCCGACAGTCAGAAGAACTCGTCCGATTCCATAATGAACCATAGAAGAAAACTGCTGTAATTTATCGGCGGCATCTTTGTATTCCATAAGAAGGAAGAAAACACCGACACATGATCCGATCAGGCTGATAATATCAATACGGAAAAAGTTAATAACCGCCACTGCCAGGATCACTGCAAGAAATAATTTCCCGTCATTAGTATCAAAAAGAGTGACTGTCTGGGAAAAACCAAGAATAGATACCGTGGCAAAAGTCATAAACATGGATATAAATGCAAGGAAGCATCCAATCCAGGTGACAATATTTCCAATTGTAAAATTTCTGCGTACTTTTGGTGCAGGATCTGTTGTCATATCAGAGGCGGTATAATTCATTGAACCTGCTACAGAAGATTTTGTGTGGTTTATTGTCTGTGTCGGATGTGTGCGGTTATGCGATGCTGTTTTTGCAGTCTGCTGAGTTCGATGTTCGTGGTTATGTGGTGTAGGATGTGCAGCCTCATTGTATGGTGTCTGCTTGTGTGACGTTGTAGCTTCGAAATGCTGCTGTGTATGTTGAGCTTTAGCAGAAACAGGGGTTCCGCAGTCGGGGCAGAATTTTGCACCGTCTGTCAGCTGCTTTCCACAGTGTTTACAAAACATAATAATTCTCCTTTGTGTTCGTTAAGTTTTAGCTTAGTTTAGCATTGATAGCATAAAAATGCAATTTCCCTTTTGAAATTTACGGAGATTCTTCATAATGCTAATATTTACAATGATATTTTACTATGATAAAATTTATATAATGCCAGGGTCAAAAGCCTGAAACCACGACGTGCTTGCACGGGAGTGGTTTTACGGCTTAATGACCCGCCTCGATAGAGTCTGCCTATCCGCAGGAACTATACAGGAATGAGGAGGAAGAAAAATAGTGTTTTGTACGAAATGTGGGGCGAAACTGCCCGATAACGCAAAGTTTTGCCCGAAGTGTGGCAATCCATGCACAATAAAAAAGCAGTTTTCTGAGCAGGTGAATCAGACTTTCCGGTCAACCGAACGGAAAATGGAAAGTGAGATACACAATGTAAAACAGAGCTTTAGCAGTAATAATCAGATGCCGGCAGGAAGAAAAGAGAGACTGCAGGATGACAGAAGTCTTGCCATATACATACTGCTGTCGATCGTTACCTGTGGAATCTACAGTTATTATTTCATATATAAGATGGCGCATGATGTGAACATTGCATGTGAAGGCGATGGAGAGATGACGTCCGGCCTGGCTGCATTTATTATATTGTCATTCCTGACCTGTGGAATTTATTCATTCTACTGGTCTTATAAAATAGGAAACAGGCTTTGCACCAATGCACCGCGCTACGGAATGACATTTCCAGAGAACGGAACAACTGTATTAGTGTGGGATCTGATCGGAATTTTATTATGTGGTTTGGGACCGTTTGTTGCAATGCACATCCTGATCAAGAACAGTAACCGGATTTGCAATGCATATAACAGACAGAACAATTTATAACAGATGAGAGACATTTAGGGCTGTTATATGTTTTGCGAAAGCAAATCTTGAAAAGATATAGGGAGGACGACATATGGCGATGCTGGATAAAATGAAAGACTCAATCAATGCCGCCGGTCAGGGAATATCAACAAAGATAAAAGATGGACTGGAGAGTGAGCGGATTTCTGCGAAAATCAGAGATGACGAGAAGATGATAGAGAAACTCATATATCAGGTTGGTGTGCAGTGTGTGAAACGGCACGCAGAGGAAGAGGGAACCGAATATGAAGAATTATTTGCTGAGATCCGTAGACTGCGTGCGCAGATTGAGAAAGAAAAAGAAGAACTGCGTCTGGCTACAGAAGTAAAACCATGTCCACAGTGTGGATATGGCAATAAGATAAATTCCAAATTCTGTGTAAAATGTGGCTCTTCATTGACGGTAAAAGAGAATCTGGATGCTTCAAATATGAAAGAAAAATATTGTACAAACTGCGGTTTCAAAAATGATGGTGACGCTCTGTTCTGCATTAACTGTGGAAATAAACTGGAAGAAGAGAGCCGACAGACAATGCCGGAGCCAGAGCCGAAAAATATAAGGATGCCGGAGCCGGAGTCAGAAATGCTGGCAGAAGCAATATCGGAGAATGTGCCGGAATTAAAAGCAGAGTCTGAATCTGAGCCGGAAGTACTGGCAGATATTGAAGAAGCTCTGGAAGAGACAGCGCAGGAGATTACGGAAGAAGAACTGAAAGAAGAAAAAATAAAAGAAGAAAATTAAGAATAATAAGGAAAGAAAAAGTACGGAGGAAGAAGTAAGATGGGAGAGAGAGCAAGATTTTGTCCTAACTGCGGCCGGCCGATAGAGCCGGGTGCAATGTTCTGTGCACATTGTGGACACAAAACAGAAACCGAAGAGGCACCGGCTGTACATGAAACACCAGATGCAAATGAGGAATTTGCAACCGAGTGGCCGGACGAGCAGGAAGAAAGAGTACAGAAGAATGAGCCGAAAGGATCAAAAAATCTGGTTATTATACTTGGCATTGTATGTGCTGTTATGGCGGTGGTGATTATCGCACTCGTTGTATTTGGACTTGGAAGGTCCCCAAAAGAGACAAAACCAGAGACAAAAACGGAAACAACAGAGCAGAAAGAGCCGGAAAAAAAGGAAGTAAAAGATTCCAATGAGCCAAATGATTCTATAAATCAGGCGATTACACTGGAAGAAGGAAAACCAGTGACCGGCTATATCGATTCCAAAGATGATGTGGACTACTTTGTGATTTCGACACAAAAAGAAGGTACTGCGGAAGTGAAGTTCAGTTATACACCATCCAATGACCAGGGTGGACTTGGCTGGAAAGTAAATTATCCGGATAAAGGAACAACTAAGACAGAACTGTGCATGCTTGGAGAAGGAACGAAAACATTGAAGTTTGAACTTCAGAAAGGTGATAACTATATTTTTGTTACCGGTGATACCGAAGCTTCTAAGAAAATCGAAGACGTAGTGACAGAAACACCGTATTATATCACGGCTGAGAGTATCAAAGTAAAACAGACAGCAAAGAAAAAGACGAATAACAATGCAAATAACCGTGGCAATACAAGTAAGATCATTGTTATCAATCCATATGATAATCAGAGACACTATATCAGTTCCAGCGGTTATGTAATTCCGTATAGTTCGGATTATCTGCTTGATTATTCAGATATCAGCGGGCTTTCCAGTGCGGAACTCAGACTTGCAAGAAATGAAATCTATGCAAGAGAAGGCCGTCTGTTTGATGATCAGTCATTACAGGTATATTTTGATTCACAGGCATGGTATAACGGATACATTGCTCCGAAAGATTTTAAAGATTCTTATTTAAGTCCGATAGAAAAGAAGAATGTAGATTTCATCAAGAAATATGAATAAGAAGAGCATAGTATTTATTAAGGAATACAAATAAAAAGAACAAACAAGAAACGCGGCAGGCGAAAATCTGTCGCGTTTCTTATTTTACATAGTTTTTACAATCCCGCGATTTTGGATTTTACAATCGACCTGTATGATACATAACTGTAAAGAACATATTGCAAAATATCCAAATCAAAGGAGACAAAGAAAATGAAATTGAAAAAGTTTATTACAGTAGTAGCAATGACAGCAATGGTCGGAACACTTGCAGTAGGATGTGGAAAATCCGACAGTAAAGATAACGGCAGTGATAAGAAGAGCGAGTCAAGTTGGGATTCATCAAACGATATCACAATCTTATCCAGAGAAGATGGCTCAGGAACGAGAGGAGCATTCATTGAACTGTTCGGCATTGAAGAAGAGAAAAACGGTGAGAAAGTGGATATGACAACAGATGAAGCACAGATCACAAACAGCACATCTGTTATGATGACAACAGTGGCAGGCGATGATTATTCTATCGGTTATGTATCACTCGGATCCCTGGATGACAGCGTAAAAGCACTGAAGATTGACGGAGCTGAGGCAACAGCAGAGAATATCAAAGCAGGAAAATACAAAGTATCCAGACCATTCAACATTGCAGTAAAGAAAGATATGAAAAATGAAGTTGCAAAAGATTTCATCAATTATGTGATGAGTGAAGAAGGACAGAAAATCGTATCTGATAACGGATATATTCCGGTAGATGGAGCAAAACCTTACTCAGGAAAAGAAGTTTCCGGTAAAGTAGTTGTCGGTGGATCTTCTTCTGTATCACCGGTTATGGAAAAACTGATCGAAGGTTACAAAGCAGTAAACAGCAAAGCAAATGTAGAACTTCAGACAACAGATTCTACAACAGGTATGACTTCAACAATCGATGGAAGCTATGATATCGGAATGGCATCCCGTGACCTGAAAGATGATGAAGCCGCTAAATTACAGAACACAGTCATCGCAACAGATGGTATTGCAGTCATCGTAAACAAGAACAACACAACAGATGAACTGTCAGCAGATCAGGTAAAGACCATCTACACCGGCGATGCAACCACATGGGATGAGGTAGTAAAATAATATGAAAAGAAAAGCATTGACTGAAAGAGTCATGCAGGTAATCTTCTTTGTTGCCGCCTGTGCTTCGGTGCTGGCGGTAGCACTCATTTGTATCTTTCTATTTGCAAATGGTATACCTGCAATGAAGGAAATCGGATTTGTAAAATTCCTGACGGGAACGCTCTGGCGCCCGAAGAACGAGATCTTTGGTATTTTCCCGATGATCGTAGGAAGCTTATATGTTACAGCAGGAGCGATCATTATCGGTGTCCCGATTGGAATATTAACAGCAGTATTTATGGCGTACTACTGCCCGGAAAGAATCTATAAACCTTTAAAAGCAGCAACGGAACTTCTTGCCGGAATTCCTTCTGTTATTTACGGATTCTTCGGACTGGTTGTAATTGTACCGTTAGTCAGAGAGTTTGGCCGAAATATGGGATTTCATGGAAATGGAAACAGTATTCTGACTGCGTCTATTTTACTTGGAATGATGATCTTGCCAACTATTATCGGACTTACAGAGTCTTCGCTTAGAGCAGTCCCGGAACAGTATTATGAAGGGGCAGTGGCACTTGGAGCTACTCACGAACGTTCTATTTTCAGAGTTGTCATTCCGGCAACAAAATCCGGAGTGATCGCAGCACTGGTTCTTGGGATTGGCCGTGCAATCGGAGAAACGATGGCAGTTATCATGGTTGCAGGAAACCAGGCAAGAATGCCGGAAGGCATTTTCCGCGGTGTGCGTACACTGACAGCCAATATCGTAATTGAGATGGGATATGCAGCAGGACTGCACAGAGAAGCGCTGATCGCAACAGGCGTTGTGTTGTTCGTATTTATTCTGATATTGAATTTCAGCGTAGCACTTTTAAAGAGGAGGAGTGAACATGAGTAGACAGGGAGGTTCTGTAAAAGAAAAACTGAAAAGCTACAAACGGACACCGGGCTCTTTCATCGTAATGCTTTTAGTTTTGATTGCAGCAATTATTACATTTGCAGCGTTACTTTTTCTGATTGCCTATATTCTGGTCAATGGAGTACCGTATCTGAAACCGTCACTGTTTTCATTTACCTATACTTCTGACAATGCATCACTTATGCCGGCGCTTATCAACACATTGATCATGACAGCGTTATCACTTCTGATCGCAGTTCCGCTTGGTATATTTTCAGCAATCTACCTTGTGGAATATGCAAAACGTGGAAATAAATTCGTAGAAATCATAAGACTGACGACGGAGACGTTACAGGGAATCCCGTCTATCGTATATGGCCTGTTTGGTATGTTGTTCTTTGTAACATTCTGCCACTGGGGATTCTCCATTCTCGCAGGAGCATTTACATTGTCAATTATGGTATTGCCGCTGATCATGCGTAGTACAGAGGAAGCACTGAAATCTGTGCCGGATTCTTACAGAGAAGGAAGCTTTGGACTGGGAGCCGGAAAACTTAGAACGGTATTTCGGATTGTTCTTCCGTCAGCAGTGCCTGGAATCCTTGCAGGAGTGATTCTTGCAGTCGGACGTATTGTCGGAGAAACAGCGGCACTTATCTATACTGCAGGAACACTGGCAAAGATGCCAAAGAATGTAATGAGTTCCGGACGAACACTGGCAGTTCATATGTATAATCTGGCAAATGAAGGACTTTATATGGATCAGGCATATGCAACCGCTGTTATTCTGCTTGTCCTTGTAGTTGTCATTAACACACTGTCAGGAATTGCAGCGAAGAAACTTACAAAATCGTAAGAACAGACAGATTTAGGAAAATAAAAGAGGAACAGTCATGAGTAAAATTAGTATTAGTAATATGAATCTTTATTATGGCGATTTCCATGCGTTAAAAGATGTGAATCTGGAAATTGAGCCAAATAAAATCACAGCATTTATCGGACCGTCCGGCTGTGGTAAATCAACACTTTTAAAATCTATCAATCGGATGAATGATCTGGTAGAAGGCTGCCGGATCGAAGGTGATTTAAGACTGGACGGTAAAGATATTTATAAAGATATTGATGTAAACCTGCTTCGTAAACGTGTTGGTATGGTATTCCAGAAACCGAATCCGTTTCCGATGAGTATCTATGACAACATCGCATTCGGACCGCGAACACATGGAATCCATTCCAAAACAAAACTGGATGATATTGTGGAAAAATCGCTCCGCAGTGCGGCCATTTGGGATGAATGTAAAGACCGTCTGAAAAAGAGTGCGCTTGGAATGTCCGGTGGACAGCAGCAGAGACTCTGTATTGCCCGCGCGCTGGCAGTACAGCCGGAAGTACTTCTGATGGATGAGCCGACATCCGCACTGGATCCGATTTCAACATCGAAGATCGAAGACCTTGCGATGGAATTGAAAAAAGATTATACTATTGTCATGGTAACACACAATATGCAACAGGCTGTGCGTGTATCAGATAATACTGCCTTTTTCCTGTTAGGAGAAGTGATTGAATACAATGAAACAGAAAAATTGTTCTCGATTCCATCAGATAAGAGAACAGAAGATTATATTACAGGGAGGTTTGGTTAAGATATGCGTAATAAGTTTGATATGCAGTTGGATTTATTAAATGAGCAGCTCACACATATGGGTGAATTATGCGAAGTTGCAATCAACAGAGGAACAGAAGCACTGAAAAAAGGAGATTTAAAACAGGCAGCAGAAGTCATTCGTGCGGATGAAGAGATTGATCAGATGGAAAAAGATGTTGAGAGACTGTGCCTGAAACTTCTTTTGCAGCAACAGCCGGTGGCAAGAGATTTAAGGCAGATTTCTGCGGCTCTTAAGATGATCACCGATATGGAACGAATCGGTGACCAGGCATCAGATATTGCGGAAATCATTATTTCTGAGAATAAGTCAGAAGCAACAGATATCCAGACGATCGGTCAGATGTCAGAATCCGTTGCAAAGATGGTGCGTGACAGTGTGAATGCCTATGTAGAAAAAGATCTGGAGCTTTCCAGACAGGTAATGGAAGCGGATGATGCAGTGGATCGTCTGTTTGAGGAAAATAAGCAGGAGCTGATCAATTTTATTTCTGATAATAAAGGTGTGCAAGGCAAGAGGGCAATCGATCTTATCATGGTTGCTAAATATCTGGAACGAATCGGCGATCATGCGACAAATATTGCAGAGTGGGTAGAATTTTCAATTACCGGAATCCATAAGGACAGCCAGGTATAACCCCACGGAAAACGAGGAGAAGACGATGATATTTTGTGTGGAAGATGACAGCAACATTCGGGAATTAGTAGTATATACGCTGGAGACGACAGGATTTCAAGCAAGAGGTTTTGAAGAGGGGAAAAGCTTTCTTGAAGCGCTTGCGCTGGAGATACCGGATCTGATATTAATGGATATTATGCTTCCGGGAGAGGACGGTATTTCGTTGTTAAAACGCTTGAAAAACTCTTCCAAAACAAGAGATATACCGGTAATTATGGTCACTGCGAAAGGTGCGGAGTACGACAAAGTAAAAGGGCTGGATCTTGGAGCAGATGATTATGTGACGAAACCATTTGGCATGATGGAGCTGGTATCCCGTATCAAGGCAGTGCTGAGAAGAAGTGGTGCGGCAAAGAAGAAAGCAGAAGATATCATTGTGTCCGGTAATCTGGAGATCAATACGAAGAAGCACGAAGTGAGAGCGGACGGTGAAGTGATCGGCCTGACGCTGAAAGAATACGAGCTTCTGAAGAGACTGATGGAGAACCCGAATATTGTTATGACAAGAGATTCTCTGCTGGAAGAGATCTGGGGATATGATTTTGACGGTGAGACGAGAACGGTAGATGTACATATCCGGACATTAAGGCAGAAACTGGGAAAGTGCGGCGAACGTGTAGAGACCGTTCGCGGAGTTGGATACCGGATTAGTGAATAGGAGTCAGAGATACTATGAAGTTAAAGAACAAGATACAAAATAGTATGACACTGGTAGTTATGACAACGCTGTTAATCGCGTATGTCATAACTACTTTTGTTGTTTACAGACAGACATTAGATCTGATGGAAAATGAGATCCATCAGGAAGCGGATTACATTAAAACGGCAATCGAGGAGACAGGAGAATCCTACTTAAAAGAAATGGATGATGTGTGCCGGACGACAAGAGTAACGTTGATCGCAAGAGATGGGACCGTATTATATGATTCCGGTGAAAATGCGATTGAACGGGAGAATCACAAGAATCGGCCGGAGATAAAAGCGGCGGAGAAAAGCGGTACCGGTCAGGATATCAGAGAATCCAAAACCATGCAGAAAGAAATGTTTTATTATGCAGTGCGCCTGTCCGATGGCAGTGTCTTACGTGTATCTAAATCCATGGACAGTGTATTCCGTACAGCAATGAATGTTCTGCCGTTTATGGGGCTGATTGCTTTCTGTATGATTGTATTTGCCTATTTTCTGTCGCGCTGGCAGGTAGAAAGACTGATCCATCCAATTAACACGCTGGATCTGGAGACTCCGCTGGATAATGAGATATACAAAGAACTGACACCTCTTTTACAGAGGATTGATCAGCAGAACAAACAGAAAGACCTGGTTGCACAGATGAGAAAAGAATTTTCGGCGAATGTTTCTCATGAGTTAAAGACTCCTCTGACCTCGATTTCCGGTTATGCGGAGATCATGAAGGACGGACTGGTGCGCCCGGAAGACATGAAAGGATTTTCAGAAAGAATTTACTACGAGGCAAAAAGGCTTATCACGCTGGTAGAAGATATCATCAAACTTTCCAGACTGGATGAAGGTGTAGTCGAACTGGAGAAAGAAGAAGTAGATCTCTATGATCTTACAAGAGAGATTTGCAGCCGCCTTGCATCCAATGCTTCTGCAAGACATGTACATATAGAGATGACCGGAGAACCGGTTATGTTCAGAGGCGTGTATCAGGTGCTGGATGAGATGCTTTATAACATTATAGAAAATGCGATCAAATATAATAAAGAAAATGGTTCTGTCAGCGTCTGGGTAGGAACGACGTTACAGGGCAAGAAAGTCATTGTGCAGGATACGGGTATTGGGATCCCGAAGGATGAAGTGGAGCGGATCTTTGAGCGCTTTTACCGTGTAGATAAGAGTCATTCCAAAGAAACCGGCGGAACCGGACTCGGACTTTCTATTGTAAAACATGGTGCACTCATGCATGATATTAAGATCCATGTGGACAGTGAAGTTGGAAAAGGAACGCGTATGGAACTTACATTTGCAGAAAAAAAAGAAAGTGCTCAGTAATTATTTAGGGAATCTTAAGAGAATGATAAATAAGTTCTTAAGATTTAATGTGTATGCTTCTGTATGAAATGGAAATAGCTTAAGTATCAAAGAGCTGGAAATTAAAATATACAGGAGGTTGCACCTATGAATAAAATATCGATTATTGTACCGTGTTATAACGAAGATGCGGCTCTTCCGATTTATTATAAAGAAATGTGCAAGATTATGGCTCAGATGAAAGAAGAGGAATTTGAGCTGATCTTTGTAGATGACGGATCTACAGATCATACGCTGGCAGAGATGAAAACACTGCATGAGAAGGATGAACGGTGTCAATATTTTTCTTTTTCAAGAAATTTCGGAAAAGAAGCGGCAATCTATGCAGGACTTAAAAATGCTACGGGAGAGTATGCGGCAATTATGGATGTGGATCTGCAGGATCCGCCGTCACTGCTGCCAAAGATGTATGAGATTTTACAGACAGAAGATTATGACAGTGTGGCAACGAGGCGTTCGACAAGAAGTGGAGAGCCGAAGATCCGTTCCTTTCTATCTGAAAGCTTTTACAAATTTATTAATCGTATTTCCAAAACAGAGATTGTAAATGGTGCCAGAGACTACCGTCTGATGAAAAGAAATATGGTAGATGCCGTGCTGAAAATGAGCGAATATAACCGGTTTTCCAAGGGAATTTTCGGCTGGGTAGGTTTTCGTACAAAATGGCTGGAATATAAAAATATTGAGCGCTCCGCAGGAGAGACGAAGTGGTCCATGAAGAAATTATTTTTCTATTCCCTGGAAGGAATTACAGGATTTTCCGTAGCTCCATTGTCACTTGCTTCCGTGATCGGTGTAATCTTCTGCGTGGTATCCTTTTTGATGATCATTCTGATCGTTGTGCGGACATGCATCTGGGGAGATCCGGTTTCTGGCTGGCCATCGCTGGCATGTATTATCTTCCTTGTCAGTGGTGTGCAGCTTCTGTGTACCGGAATTGTTGGAGAATATCTGTCCAAGACTTATCTGGAGACAAAGCGCAGACCGATTTTTATCCTTAAAGATTCAAGTGAACCGGATAAGGAGTTAACGCATGATATGGGCTAAAGAATATTTAAAAATATGGAAAAACAGGCAGCAGTGGAAACAACTGCTGCCGTATATTTTACTGGCATTATTAAGTGTGGGAGCATGCTGGTTTTTCGCCGGAAGATATGGAATCTTTGGCGCAAAAGTAGACTGGATCAGCCAGCACAGTGTCATACCGGAACTATTCCGCCAGCAGTTTTATGATACGGGGAATTTCTTTCCGGATTTTACACTGCAGGCAGGCGGCGGGCAGAATATTTATAATTTTGCTTACTATGGTCTGTACAGTCCGGCAATCCTTCTGTCATATCTGTTTCCGTTTGTAAGCATGAGTGATTACATTATGGCAGTCAGTGTGGGAAGTCTCGCACTTTCTGTAATGCTTTTACATTACTGGCTGAGCCGCAGAGGGTTTAACCGGAAAATCTGTTTTGGAGTCAGCCTGCTTTTTCTGTTAGCAGGTCCGATGATCGTGCAGTCTTACAGCCAGATCATGTTTGTAAATTACATGCCGTGGTTGTTACTGTCCTTTCTTGGCGCAGATCGCTATCTGGACTTTGTAAAAATCATCCGGGAAGAGGTAAAGCTGCATCCGGTGCGGGAAGGTGTCAGAGCACATACTATTTTAATCATTGGTGTCTGGGGGATGATCCTTACCAGCTTTTATTTCAGTATCGGAGGGATGCTGGCGCTCGCAGTATACGGACTGTGCCGATATATAAAGATGGAAGAAAAAGCAGAAGGCGTGACAAAAGTGACAGTCTGGAGAGATTTCATAAAAGCGGCAGCTGGGTATGTTTTTTCGATGGGAATCTCCGTTTTGTTAAGCGGAATACTGCTTGTGCCGACTGCGTATTCGCTCATGCAGGGGAATCATATCCAGTCCGGCTATACATGGAAAGATCTGTTATTTCCCAAAATGCCGGTAAAAGAGCTGTTCTATCAGTCATATGGTGTCGGACTTACTACATTACTTCTTACGGTATTGCTTACCGGGCTGTTTTACCGGAAATGGCAGGAACGGCTGTTAAGCCAGATCAGTCTGGTTCTTCTGGTGATTCCGGCATTTGCATGGATTTTGAATGGCGGCTTATATATCCGCGGAAAAGTATGGATTCCATTTCTGCCATTATTCTGCTATATGATTGCCACATACATAAAGAAACAGACAGAGAAACAGGTAAATGTAAAGATAAGTGCCGCAGCATATCTGGTGACATTGCTTTTTGTCTGGCATACAGATACGAAATATAGTTTTATATTGCTGGCAGAAGATATTGCATTGCTAGTGTTTTATCTTGCATTCTGTTATTTGGCTGTCTGCCGGAAAAAGAAAGGGCAGGAGCTGTGGCTGCTCGTTCCGTCCGTCTGTTTTCTGGCTGTATTTTTAACTGTCTGTATGCCAAATAAAACCCGCGTTCTGGAACCGGAATTTTATAAAACAGTAACGAACCGTTCATACAGCCGATTAGAACAGAAAATAGAAAAGAAGATGACAAAAGCAGTGAAAAAAGCAAATGGCGATTCTGGAATGTATCGCATTGAAGAGGTCGGAAATTCCAGATTCAAGGCGGCAGATTTAAACCGTATCCGTGGGAGAAAGCAGTATCTGTCATCCATGTATTCTTCAGCGTACAGTACAGAGTATCAGAATTTCAGAAAAGATACTTTCGGAGTGGAACAGCCATTCCGCAATCTGATGATGCAGTCAGTGTCGGAGAATCCTGAGTTCCGTTTCCTGATGGGTGTGCGTTATATCCTTTCAGAGAAAAATGTACCGGGATACCGGATGATCATGCAGGATGGGAAAGTGGCAGTTTATGAAAATAAAGAGGTACTCCCGATGGCATATGTAACAGATCAGACGATTTCAGACAGGGAATATGACAGCCTTAAGTATCCATATAATCAGACGGTATTTGAGAAAGCTGTCGTTGTGCAGGGTGAGGAAGCACAGGCAGTACAAAGTATAAAATCAGAAGGCAGTAAAGACAGACAAATACACAATGTGACTGCACAGAGTGTAAAAGCAGGAACGAAAGAAGTTCAGAATGTGACAACTGGAGATAAGAAAAAAGACGATATAGAGAAGCTTAATATATCTGGCAGCTTCTGGAAGATCCGCACCAGAAAGCAGACGCAGAAGGAGATAACTTTTGGACGGAAAGCAAAAGAGGGAGAAGTTCTTTATATCCGCTTCCAGGTGAAGAATCACCGTTGCGGTAAAGATGTCGCTGTGTGGCTTAACGGTGTGCGCAATAAACTGACGGCAAAGACGCATATTTATTATAATGGAAATACAATGTTCACATATGCCGTTGCGCTGAACAAAGGAGAAGAAAAAGCGAAACTTCTTCTGGACAGCGGAGATTATGATGTGAAAAATGTAGAAGCATATATGGGACAGACAGAGCAGACATTTTCTTATCATACATTCCAGACGGACTGGAAACGTACAAAGGGTAACCGGATCGAAGGAACAGTAAAAGGAATGGCGGATGGATATTTTGTTACGTCTGTGCCATATGATAAAGGCTTTACTGTTAAAGTAGACGGTCATACTGTGAAGACAGAGAAGGTAAACAAAGCGTTTTTAGGATTTCGCATTGGAGCAGGAACGCATCGTGTAAAAATAACGTATCACGCACCCGGAAAACGGGCAGGCATGCTTGTTTCGTTTGTCGGAATTTTCCTTTTTGCCGGGTGGATGGCTTTAATTTCTTTACAAATAAAAAGGATATCGGTATAATACCCTTACGTGGTCAGAAGACCTGGAAAAAAGGAGAATAAATCATGAGTGAAAACGTATTAGCCGTAGTGGCAGGAAAAGAACTTACAGAAGCACAGTTTGAAGCGTATTTAAAGAGCGTTCCGAGAGAGCAGCAGATGTATGCACAGAATCCACAGTACAGAGAACAGTACAAAGAACAGTTTATCGATCTGTATCTGTTTGCACAGCTTGGAAAAGATGAGAAGATGGATGAAACTGACGAGTTCAAAGAGATCATAGAAGGAGCAAGAAGAGACATTCTGGCACAGCTTTCCATGAGAGATATGTTAAAAGATATTACAGTAACAGAAGAAGAGCAGAAGGCTTTCTATGAGGAAAATAAAGCACAGTTTGGCAAAGGTGCAACAGTAAGCGCAAAACATATCCTGACAGATTCTGAAGAAAAATGCCAGACAATCTTAAAGAATGTCGAAGCAGGTGAAAAGACATTTGAGGATGCAGCAAGAGAATTTTCTACCTGTCCGTCCGGAGCAAAAGGCGGAGACCTTGGCGAATTTGGCAAAGGTCAGATGGTAAAAGAATTTGAAGATGCAGCATTTGATGCAGAGATCGGCAAGGTAGTCGGACCGGTAAAGACACAGTTCGGATATCACCTGATCAAAGTTGAAAAGAAAAATGAGCCAAAGACAGCAGAATTCGAAGAAGTAAAAGGTCAGATTTATCAGCAGTTATTAGGCAAAAAACAGAACGATGCTTATGAAGCGAAAGTAAAAGAATTAAAAGATAAATATTTAAAATAGTTTTTACGTTTTGAAAAAGAACCGTTTACTTTTCCCTGTTATCCTTATATAGTTAGAGGAGAAAGTGAAACAGGAGGATCAAAGGTATGCCAGCATTATATGCACACGACCGTTTCGGAGAGAAAGTATCGGAAAAATCAGACGGAGAATTAAAAAATATCATATTCAAATATTATAATCAGTATGAAGTCGGCCTGCAGGGACCGGATATCTTATTTTTCTATCGCCCATATCACGGGAATGATGTAGCAAAATACGGAAGCCACCTGCATGCCGTTTCTGCTTTACCATTCTTTGAGCATGCAGCGAAAGTTGTAAACCATTATGGAAGAGACAGCGCGCAGTATGCTTATCTTCTGGGATTCATCTGTCATTATACACTGGACAGTGAATGTCACCCTTATGTCAGCGAGATGATGGAGAAGGAACACGTTTCCCATCTTGCGATAGAATCCGAATTTGAGAAATATTTACTAAAAAAAGACAAACAGCATCCACTGGCTTACCGCCTGGACCGGCTGATCACTGCAGACAGAGAAACTGCGCTGGCGAACGCACCATTTTATGAAAATATTTCGCCAAAGACAGTGAAAGAGTCTTTGCAGTGGCTGAAACTTGTCAAACGTTTCCTGCGCGCGCCCGGAGCGTTGAAAAGAGGATTTCTGAATCTGTTATTTACAGTTGTGCCGGGATTTGGATTCTGCAAAGATCTGATGCACCAGAAACAGGATAATCCAAACTGCACAGAGAGCAATTACGGACTTTACAAACGGTTCCGGAGAGCAGAAGATGTCGCGGTACGGCTGATGGAAAGTTTTGATGAAAGCCTGAAATACGGACAGGATCTGGAACAGCGTTTTAACCGCACATTTGAGTAAGAAAATAAAAAATGTGGATAAACAGGGATAAAGAGACGAAGACAGTGGAAAAGAGGACAGACATGGAGAATAAAAAACTGACAAAACTGGAAAAATACTGGATTATGTATGATGTGGGAAACTCGGCATTTGTAATGCTGATCGCGACGATCATACCGATCTATTTTAACTATCTGGCAAAATCTGCCGGAATATCGGAAGTCAATTATCTGGCATACTGGGGATATGCGGCATCCGTATCTACTGTGATTGTGGCGGTGATCGGACCGGTCCTTGGATCCATTGCAGATATGCAGAATTACAAAAAGCCATTATTTACCATCAGCATGATGGTCGGAGTGATCGGCTGTGCGGCAATGTCATTTCCAACATCATGGGTGGTATTTCTTGCTGTATTTGTGATCGCAAAAGTTGGTTACAATGCCAGCCTGATTTTCTATGATTCCATGCTGGTAGATATAACAAGCACAGACCGGATGGACGAAGTGTCCTCCCAGGGGTATGCGTGGGGATATATCGGAAGCTGTATTCCGTTTATCCTGTCGCTTGTTCTCGTGTTAATGTATGAGAAGATTGGAATCACGATGCATATGGCGATGACAGGCGCATTTATTTTAAATGCAGTCTGGTGGGCAGTCGTAACGATTCCGCTACTTCGAAATTACAGACAGAAAAATTATGTGGCCGTGCCGTCTCATTCGGTAAAAAACAGTTTTAAACGCCTCGGACAAACATTTATGGATGTGCACAAAGAGAAGAAGATTTTCTGGTATCTTCTGGCATTTTTCTTCTTTATTGACGGTGTATATACAATCATTGAGATGGCAACAGCTTACGGAAGTGCGCTTGGACTGGACTCTACAGGACTTCTGCTGGCACTTCTTGTGACGCAAATTGTAGCGTTCCCGTGTGCGCTGATCTGTGCAAAATTATCCGGAAAATATCCGACAGAGCGGCTGATCGGAGTATGTATTGTGGCATATATCGGAATCGCATTATTTGCGATCCAGCTGGATAAACAGTGGGAATTCTGGACACTTGCTGTACTGGTCGGTATGTTCCAGGGAGCGATTCAGGCACTGGCGCGGTCGTATTTTGCGAAGATCATTCCGGCAGAAAAATCCGGGGAATATTTTGGAATTTATGACATATGCGGAAAAGGAGCATCCTTTATGGGCACAACGCTTGTCGGAATAGTGGCGCAGGTGACCGGCGTGGCAAACGCAGGCGTGGCGGTGATAGCAGTTTTGTTCGTTATTGGATACATTTTATTTAAGAAAGCGGTAAGAGCATAAGAGATGAAAGGGCAGAAGAAAAGCCGGTATGCGAGGTTTGTGTTCGCATACCGGCTTTTCTTCTGTATTGTCATAGTATCTGGAGAAAGCTGCCTTTGCTGTGTCTTGCAACGTACATTTTAACAGGGTTTACAAATATCCGCCGTCCAGGCCGATGATCTGTCCGGTCAGATAAATCGGTGAATTGACAAGATTTACCGTTGCTTGGGCAACTTCTTCCGGTGTGGCAAATCTGCCGGCTGGAATTTCTTCTTCTAATTCTCTGCGCTCTTCCTTATTAAGCCATTGATTCATAACGGTATCTATGACACCGCATGCAATGGCATTTACCGGGATCTGGCTTGGCGCAAGTTCTTTTGCAAGTGCGCGCGTCAGTCCGTTGACACCTGATTTGGCAGCAGAATAAGCAACTTCACAGGATGCACCGGATACGCCCCACATGGAAGAAATGTTAATGATATGTCCGGATTTTCTGGATACCATTTTCGGGATGGCTTCCCGGCAGCAGTAGAAAACAGAAGACAGATCGGTCTGTATCACACGGTTCCATTCGTCATCGGTCATGTCACTTAACAAACCAAGATGGGAAACACCTGCATTGTTGACAAGCACATCAAGGGCATTACATTCGTTGTAAATGCTTTTGAAGATGTTGCGGACATCATCTGGATTGCCAATATTGCCAGGTACGCAGGTTGCGGCACCTGGATATTGTGCTTCTATCTCCTGCTGTACTTCCCGGAGTTGTTTTACAGATGAGTTACAATTTAAAAATACATGGTAGCCACAGTCTGCAAATGCATGTGCGATTGCCCGCCCAATCCCACGGGAAGCGCCTGTGACAAGAATTGTTTTGTTCATAATCGGAATCCTCCTTACGGATATTATTATACTGTCTCGTGATTGATATTTAAAGTTGTAAATGGTATCATGAAAGAAGAAATTCATACGGAGGAAACCAGCATGATAGACAAAGCGAGAGAATTTGCAACGAAGGCGCATGACGGACAATTTCGAAAAGGAACGAAAAGACCGTATATCGTTCACCCGATAGAAGTCGGTGATATTGTTTCGACGATGACAATGGATGAAGAAGTTATAAGCGCGGCTATTCTGCATGACACGATAGAAGACTGTGAGGGCGTGACAGAAAGGATGCTGGCCGAGCTTTTTTCAGAGAGAGTGGCAGGAATGGTTGCACAGGAGAGCGAAGACAAGTCCAGAACATGGATGGAGCGCAAAAGCGCTACGATCGAGCACCTGCGTACAGCGCCGCAAGAAGTGCAGATGATCGCACTGGCAGACAAGCTGTCCAATATGCGGGATATTGACCGTGATTATCCGATTGCCGGAGAGAAGCTTTGGGAACGCTTCCGCATGAAAGACAAAGAGATCATCGGCTGGTATTATAAAGGAGTAAGAGATTCTCTGAGAAAAGCATTTGCCGGTGTAGAGGCGTATGAAGAGTACTGCCGTCTTGTGGCAAAGAATTTTGAATAAATCTTAGAAAATGAATAGTTTTTTAATTGAATTTTGTAACGTGATAAAGTAATATAGTATATGATGTCAGGGGTAAAAGCATGAAACCATAATATGCCAACGTCGGACAGAATTGTGGAAGTACGGAATAATTCGTATGGCATTTTAAAAGAAAGGCAGATAATATGGCTGAGATTCGCCAAAGGATTGTATTTCATGGAAGAGTACAAGGAGTAGGTTTCCGTTATACCGCCAAATATCTGGCACAGTCACTTGGACTGACCGGCTGGGTAGAAAATGAATTTGACGGTACGGTTGTAATGGAGATTCAGGGCAGAGAGCCGATGATCCATAAGCTCCAGGAAGGACTGAACCGCAATAGCTTCATAGAGATTGAATGGATCGACACGGAAAATATACCGGTGGAACCGGAAAGCTGTTTTTATGTACGGTGATGGATGCAGTTCGGAATAGAAAAAGAACATTAAAAGATATAAGTTGGAGTGTTTAAGATGGAAAAGATAAAAAAAGAGAGCATAAAAAACAGAATTGTAACGGCTGCGTGGCAGTTGTTTTACGAAAAGGGATACAATGGAACGACAGTAGACGATATTATTGAATTATCTGGAACATCAAAAGGTTCTTTTTACTATTATTTTAATACAAAGGATGAGCTGTTGAACACATTGTCTATGATCCTGGATGATTTCTATGAAGAACTGGAAGTAAAGATGGATGCCAATATGAACAGTTTTTATAAGTTGTTATATATAAATTATGAAGCACATTCTATGATTGAAGAGAAGATCAGCATTGATCTGCTGGCATCTTTGTATTCGACACAGCTTGTGGCTCAGGGAGAAAGACATTTGCTGGATCAGAACCGAAGTTATTATAAACTGGTAACGAAGATTGTGGATGAAGGGCAGAAGAAAGGACAGATCCGCAGTGACATGCCGATAAGTGAGATTACCCAGTATTATGCGATGTGTGAGCGTGCACTTGTATCCGACTGGTGTCTGAACAAAGGAGTATACTCGCTGGGTGAATACAGCAAAGAATGTATGCCGATTATGCTGGAACACTTTAAGGCATAAGCAGATTTTGGCGGATAGCTATACAGCAAAAGGGAGAAGAAATTATTCTGGAAAAATAAAATAAAAAAATTTCAAAAAACCCTTGTCAAAATAAAAATGATATGATAATATATAACTCGGTCGCGTGAGTAACATGTTAAGCGATCGACACGATAATGTATCTTTTGGCTCCATGGTCAAGCGGTTAAGACATCGCCCTTTCACGGCGGTAACACGGGTTC